>ERZ507057.11-NODE-11-length-64298-cov-43.7645_pt1 | contig 64298 bp, 40 predicted proteins | sample MGYA00512289_ERZ507057 | MGnify/ENA metagenome assembly ERZ507057 | reverse complement strand
AATTGCATTAATTACTTCCATTCTACCTTAATTATTTATACTGGTTAATATCAATAGCCTTTGGCTGCTGTGCCTCGTGCTTGTGCTCTGTGCCATCGTAAATGAAGAGGTTGTCCATCAAAGAACGACCGAGAGGGCCCTTTGGCAACATACCCTTGATAGCGTGACGGAGGATCTTGTCCATTCCATCAGGACGCTTGCGCAACTCTGCTGGAGTGTTGAAGCGCTGACCACCTGGATAACCAGTGTAACGAGTGTAAACCTTATCTGTTTCCTTCTTACCAGTGAAAACTACCTTAGCGGCATTGATAATGATTACGTTGTCACCACAATCTACGTGTGGAGTGAAAGTTGGCTTGTACTTACCACGAAGCAACTTAGCTACCTTTGAGCAAAGGCGACCAACTACCTGGTCTGTTGCGTCGATTACAACCCACTCTTTCTTAGCTGTCTCCTTATTAACAGAGATAGTCTTGAAACTTAATGTGTCCATTTTAAAATTTAAATTTACTACTAAAAAACGTTTTAATCTTTTCTTACTCACTTAATTTCGGATAGGTGATTCACTAACCGCAAATCCCGGCCACAGGATGTGCTATTAACACACCATACCCAGGGGACTCTAAGTGTATCCCCGAAATAATCGGACTGCAAAATTACACATTTTTATTTGATTATGTGTAGGTTACGAGTTTTAACCCCAAACTTTTATGAATATTTAACTTAGTTTGCGCTTTTCTGCTCAGGATAAGCAAAAAAAAAGCTCCCTCAGCACAAAGACCGAGGGAGCCGAAATGAAGTCTATTTAAAGCCCTACTTCGTGGGCTCGAGAGAAGATATATAACTTACTTTAAAATCACCTTCTTGCCATTGATGATGACAAGACCCTTGGCAGACTTGCTTACGCGCTTGCCGTCGATAGAGTAAACCTTGCCAGCCTTAACAGCCTCGCTGACAGTGATGCCGCTGATGCCGGTTGCAACCTTCTCAGCCTCTTTAGCCTCATCTACAATCTTCTGAGCCTCAACCAGGATAGCGTCAATTCTAGTCAGCATTGCGTTGAACTGCTCCTGAGTCAAGTCTTCCTGAAAAAGCTTCATGTACATCTGGCTCATCTCTACATTAAGGTCATCCAACTTGGTAAAGTACTTATCCTTTACTGTTGGACACTCTGAGTCAAGGGTAGAGAGGTATTCATCCATCTTCTGAGCAGCTGGATAATACTTTGCGTTAAACTGAGCCATCCACTCATCCTTCTGTGCCTGAGCATACAAGCCAGAAACATTCTCCTTGAAATAACCAAACTCCTGTGCAAAGCCATCAATCTTGTCCTCTGTATAAGGAGCCGCAGGATCGGCTGGTACCTTAGCAAATTCAGCAGCTAGGTTCTTCCAATACTCTGCTGTTTCTTTTACCGCAGAAAGGTCAAACTCTGGGAAATCCTTCTTTACCTTTTCTGTTTCTTCATTCAATGAAGCGAGTGTTGCTGTGATGTCTTCCACCAAAGTGCTGGCTTTCTTTGATGCAGCCAAGAGGGCATCAGCCTTTTTGCTGATGGCATCAAACTGGTCACACATCTTCTTAGCCTGCTCCGCAGACTCGATAGGACCACCCATCATGATAGGCATATAAACCTGCATCATGTCAGCATCCAGTTCTTCGAAAGCTGGTGCATAATAATTCTGCACGTTCTCAGGAACCTGTCCCAGACACTCAGACTTATGCATAGCAGCATTCTGATAGGAGGTATTCACCTGCAAAGAATATGTTTCCTGCTCTGCACTCTTCACTGCATCCTTGATACCTTCTGCTATATCTTTTACAGAAGCCTGATAGTTATCAACCTCAGCTGCAGTAAGAGTCTGTGCAACGTACTTCGCCTTAGCCTCCTCAGCAATCTTATCAAGACTTTCCTTGTTGAAATTCAACGAGTATTTGGTATCCTCTGCATCAGGATACTTGTCGTTGATCTCCTTCAGCATAGCATCGATGTTCTGCTGCACTTCTGCGATAGACTTCACAAGTGCATCATACTGCTCCTGAGTTGCAAGAGTCTGACCCTCTTCTGCTGCAGCCGCAAAAGGCTGAGCTGCTGATACTGAAACCGCTGGCGCTGCGGTCAACATGAGCATAGCCGCAAAAAGTAATTGTTTCTTCATAATCACTTACATTAAAAGTTAATACTAATATTTATTATCTCACGATTTTATATACGCTGTTTCCCTGCTTCACGATATAAATGCCATGACGCATCTCCTTGGCAGAAACCCTGCGGCCATTGAGATCGTAGAATCTCTTCTGTCCATTACGTGACGGGGTGGCTGTGACGGAACTGATACCCGTAGAACTTGCCGGTGTCACGATGAGTTCCTTGGAATTGTAAGAAAGTTCACCCTTCTTACTGCCGTTAACTACCAGCGCATAGGTGGCATCTGATTCCAGACCAGAGAATGCGAACTCTGTCTTGCCATGGGTAGAAACCTTCTGGTAGGTTGCCACCGGTTCTTTGATCAATGCATTGCATCCCAAAAGCACATCATCGATATAGAAAGCACCGGAAGTACGCTGGATGACATTCAGTCTCACGGAATCAGCCAACTCCGGCAAATCATAGCTATAGGTATCTCCCGAAGCCATGTCTGCACCGCCCTGCAAAGTAGCAATCTGCTTCCATTCTCCATTCTGATAAGCCTCTACTGCCAAGGTTGCCTTGGTTGATGAAGATGACTTGGCGAAGAACTTGACTGAAGATATACGGTTGCCGGCAGATGCCATCTTCAGATAGGTATCTATCTTGTTCAGACGGAGGCAAGGTGTTTCCTCACCATAATAGTTCATGCTCAGGTTACCATTGGTTTCCCAAAGCGAAGGCATACCTTCGAGTTCCTTGCTGAAATCATAGCCCTTCTGAGTTGCCTCTGAAGCATAAACCAACTTATGCAGGGTGACCACGTAATCATCGGCTGCTTCCATACCTTTCCATGAAGCCGTGAAGCCTGTTTTACCGACTGCGGCAGCCTTTACATCAGTCACATAATACTTGCTGAAAGGTATAGCGGCAGTAGTGAACTGCTGGGTGTAGACATCAGAAGAATAAGAGCCACGGTTAGCCTGCAAGGTAATCTCATAGGTTGTTTCAGGACTCAAGCGCTCAACATGAAGAGAAGGCTGTGCTGCTGTATATACCTTATTATTATAGAGCGGCAGAGATTCTTTCTTTCCATTCACCACTGAGCTGATGTTCAGAACATATCGCTTGGCAACCGGCACTTCTGTCCATCCTACCACAATACTGCTATCCTGGATCTCAGTAACCTTCACGTCAGGTGTATTCAGTTTCAGGTTCAGTCCACCGAGCATGAGATTGATGACGCCATCCTTCTCCTCGATATCATCCAGTGACATCACCTTGCCACCAGCCCAGGAAGTCAGATTACACTGGGTTACATTCGATGTTCCAGGGAACGGATCTCCCGCACGGGTATTGTCGGTAAGCTTGTTGTCAGCCTCAACGATATCCACACGCTGATGATCGGCAGTGATGTTCAACTCATTCTTTTCCCAAGCCTTGGCATCATAATCGATATGCCAGAGCAACATGCCATGACCAGGGATGAACGCATCCCAGCCTTTCTGCTGGCGGTTCTCCATGATGAAGTATTCCTGATCATTGGTTCCTCCCACAGGCACTACGTATGCCTTGTTGCTATCGTTCAGATCAGGCAGGACATTGAGGGTATCTACCCCATTCTTCAACACGGTCAGGTCAATCCATCCCAGACAGGCACGCTCATAGGCAGAGAATGCTGCAGGCGTATTGCCGTTGTTGTTGTAAGATGCCTGTGCCATGGTATCGAAATAACCCGGAGCAAAGGTTGTTATGCCATAATTTACATCATAATGGTCGGCAAGTCCGAGCACATGACCGAATTCATGTACAAAGGTACCGATGCCCGCAGGCTGAGGTGTGATGATGGTACCATTGATTTCATTGCTGCAGGTATAGTTGCCTACCTCTACTCCATCCAGTTTCAGCGAAGTTTCGCTGAGTCCTGCATCTTTAGCCATGTCTGAATAATAGGCAGAATGTGGCCAGATAGCATTGCCATCGCCAGAATCAGCCTCACCCTTTCCGGCATAGAAAAAATAGATGTTGTCAATGTAGCCATCCTGGTTATGGTCATATTGGGAGAAATCAACCGATGAGGCAGCAAGTGTACAAGCCTCTCTCACGAATTCCTCCAGACGGACAGGATTATCTACGGAAGAGCCTTTGTTGGCTCCATAATAAGAATATTTCTCAGGTAATGTTACAGGACCGATGACATCAAACTGAGGTTGGAATCTGCCATTGGAACTGTTCAGGTAGAAATCTCTCGCACTTCCATTGGCACCATTGCTGTAAGTAAATCCAGGTTCATTGAGCATGTTGTTGAAGAACTGATGGGCATCGCTACCTACGGTAGAGAATTTGGTATCAGCAAACTGCACCAAGATGACCAATGAATGAACCTCACCAATGGTAGGGAAATTGTTCAATTTCTCTTTCTGAGGATTGCTGCTGGCTTTCAGAGATACATTTCTGCGAGCCGAGAGGACTTGCTGCAACTGCTGCAGACGGGCACGCTTGAAAGATTCAAGGATGGCAGACTTGTCCTGGCTCTTAACAAAAGCCTTGACCTTTGCTGTGCGCTCAGAAGCCTCAGCAGCCTTGATGCCGCTAGCCTGCACCTTGCCATCCTTCCAGTCGGCATACTCGTAATTCCGCTGTCGGGCATTAAACACGAGCGGAATGCCATCGGAAGTCAGCGCATAATGGCCGTGCTCATCACCGCGCATCTGGATGGTGAGCCAGGAGCCATCAGCCTGCTTCACCTTCAAAGGCTTAGGATAAGCAGGAATAGCAAAGGTGGTCTGCACGAAGCAGACCACCAATAAGCTGAATATAATGATTCTTTTCATACTTACTTGATAACGAACTTAGCTGTAGCCTTATGACCAGCCTTATCAGTTGCCTTTACGATATAGAGACCAGAAGTCAAACCAGAAGTACTGAATGCAGCACCTGAAGTCTTGCCTACGAGTTTGCCATTTACACTGTAAACCCAGATAGCATTAGCACCCTCGGCAGAAATCTGACCATCAGCAGCCTTGATAACCAAAGCCTCTGCATCCTCTACGTTCTCGATACCACTTACAAAGTTCTTGAAAATAGTTACATTGATAGTAGCAGAGAACTCACCGAACTTAACGGTAACTACATCGATACCCTGCTTCTTACCCTTGATAACCAGGTCGATGGTGTTGCCATGAGCCTCACCAAAAGTAACAATGGCATTATTACTCTTAGTAGAAACATCCAAGTCTGACTCCAAGTCAGCGTTCTCCATGCCGTATACAGAAACCTTGACAACAGCAGTACCCTCATCGGTAGTACCTACAGTTACGTCATCAGAGCTGACAGCAAATGCCTTTGCAATATTGTTGAAGTAAAGAGTAGGAATCTTGCTTCCGTCTTCTTTCCAAGGCTCAGCGAGCTTATTTCCGTAAGCATACTGCAAACCTGTGAAGAAGTCCTTGCCCATCTCCTTGGCAGCCTTGTAGGCACCCTCAACGCTGGTAGCGTCTGTGCTACCTGCATCGTTGGTAGAATAGTTGTTTGACAAACGCTTCTCAACCTCAGGAGTCTCGCCCTCAGCATATTCCTCATCAGCAACAGTCTTACCGGCAATCTGATGAACAGTAGCAGGAGCGTTCACCTCTTCGCCATCCTGTAATGCTTTGACAGAACCATCGAATACACAGTTCTTTGCAAAACCGGAGGCACCATACATCCTGTTCCTCTCCATTACACCAATGATACCACCGGCAGCATAACCGTCCCAGGCAGACTTCTTGGTAGCTACGATATCAGCATGGCTGACAACATTAGAGATTTCGTTGAAGTAATTATAACCAACTAAACCACCTACTGCATTCTCAGCTGTCAACTGACCGCGAACCTCGCAGTTGGTGAACTTACAGTAATCATGAGGAGTACCTGCAATACCGACAATACCACCCAAAACAGTCTTGGCTATGGCATTGACATTTGCATAACATGCGTTCACACTAGAGGCAGAACGTGTCTGACCAACGATACCACCTACATTCTCAGAGTTAGGCAAAGTAATCTCACCTTGGAAAGAACAGTTATTAATATTGGTCCCAAGATTAGCGCTACCAACGAGACCGCCCGCAGCTACAAAGTCCTGATCATCACCTGAAATTTTGGCACCATAAACAAAAATGCTATCTACATTGGTAGCCTTGCCCTCACCATCATAAGTGTAATTGGTCTCACCTGCCAACACACCTGCATACTGGTTGGTATTGGTCACCTCTACAGTAGGATTCACGAAAATCAGGTTCTTGGCAATACCATTGAGGTCGAGGGTACCAAACAAACCTGCATGATCCTCTGTAGTCTTCACACCGAGGTTGTAGATAGTATGACCATCACCATCCAGAGAACCAGTGAAGTTCTTGACAGGAGCCCACCACTGTGCAGCCTTAGACATATCAATATCAGCTACCATCTTGTAGTTCTTGGTTGGCTCCAGAGCCAGCTGCTGGAAGTCACCAGTAGTAGAAATCAGGTATGGATCCTCTACGGTACCTGTACCACCCTGTTCAAACTTGGTGAAAGGAAGGTCGTAGAAGTTCATGTCATACTTGTTGTTCGCTCTATCCTCGAACACGACAAACATCTGGCGCTTGCCCAATTCGTCCATAACAGGGAAACTTGCCTGTGAGAAGACATAGTTATCATCACCACGCCATGACTTGATAACGGTACCATCGAGTGTGGAAACTTCCAATACATTGTCAATCTTGTTACTGCCATCCGTGCGGCGCTTCTTGGCAATATATACATACTCCATATCATCATCGGTATTGAAGAGATATGGGTTGAGTGAGGTGCTGTTGATCAACGGAGTGAAGTTTTCTGCCTTCAGACCCAAGTTAAGTCTGTCAACATGATCGATGGTGCAATCAGGGTTCACCCAAGCGATAGGAGCAAGAACCTCGCCTGCCTCATTAGACTGTGCCTGTGACAAAGCAATGACATACTGGTAGCCCTGTGCATTGGCAGTAGTTGGGTAACGGTCGAAATTAGAAGAGATGGCATTGCCATCAATGCTCTGTGGCAACACACTAACCTTCTCGCAAGAAGGAACATCAACCAGCTGAATCTGCTGACCTGAACCTTCGCTTGTACCTATGGTCTGCAAGAACCACATCTGGTCTGACTTACCATGGATGGTATTCAGCAAGCCCCTCTTGTTGCTTGTTACCTTGTCGCAGATATCCTTCAACTTACCATTCTCTGAGTCGTAAACGGCATAAGAAATCAAGTCTCCATCCAAAGCAGGAGCATAATCGTGAAGTCCTACCACATAGTTCAATTTGCCGCTGTTGCTGAAGTAGCCCTTAGACAAATCATTGTTACCGAAGAGACCGAAAGCAGCAGAACGGTATGGAGTGCCCTCTGGTGCATTGATGGAAACACGGAGGCTATCCACCTTATCGAAATTCTTATCAAAAGTTCTCAATACCAGGAAGTTGTCTGGCTCCTGCTTAATATCCTCGGAACCATCACCTGCATCGGTATTTGTAAATGGCTTATCATACTCTGCCAGAACATAGTAAGGAGTACCATCCACATTCATACAGTTGAAGCAAGAACCCTGAAGATAGGTAATCTTGTTGTCAATATCAAAGTTGAAAGTATGCTCTACAGTCCAGTCTGTCTGTCCAACGGCAGGAGGTGCGATGACATCGATACTATACTTCTCATCAGACTCGTGGGTCATGATGAGACGCTGGTAGCTATTCCATCCCTTTGAAGCATCGAATACAAGACCGGTACCCTCCATCTCGAACTTGATTTCACCTGTATTGATATCGTAGGCACGGGTGAGGTACTTGTTTGAGCCATTGAAGGCATCGTGGAACTCCACCAGGATTTCGTTAGAATTCTCGTCTCTATCGAAGAGTTTCTTGGTGATAGGACCGTATGGAGTGATGTCTGCCACATGCTTCCATCCTTCAGGAACCTTGACGCTGAAAGAACCTACCTGCTTGTGGTTATTATCAAACAGGGTAATCTTTGAAGACTCATGGAAGTGAGCTGTATAAAACTCGCTGAAAACAGAGTCTCTGGAAATAATGTCCTGGGTAAAATACCAGTTGCTTGCGTCTGGAGCAGTTACCCATCCGTAAGTCTGACCCGAAGCCGCATTGGCAGGAGTATCACTACTACGCATAGGAGTATTGCTGACTGTAGCAAAGCCAGCCTGACGCATCTGATAAGCACTGTTGCTGCAATCCACCAAACCAGGAACAGATACCAGGCGATGAATATCAACATTCTTAAACTTCTTGGCAAACGATGCCTTGCTAGAGGCCATCGCTGCTGTGCCGCTTGCTCCCAGGAGCAAAGTGAGGCAAAGTGTAGATAAAATTCTCATAATAAAAACTTATTAAGTTTATTTGATGATAGATGATTTACGATATGACTGCCATGCAGAAAGCTTGGTAACAAGACTGCTGGCAGATGGTGCCAACTGGCGAGCCAATGCCGGTGCCTGCTGCTTGACTGAAGCAGGTTTTTCCTTTGGAACTGACATGATATATGGCGCCACCATCCAGCAGAAGTTGTTGTAAAAATTAGCTTCTGAAGCACTCTTCGCCTTGAATGTCTGCAAGAGCATGGCTAGGAATTCGCCCGTTTTGTTATTGATGGTATAAGCGGTTCCGCCAAAGAATCCGTAAGTTCCATACTCCTCGTTATACTTGAATGTGGCAGAAAGAAGACCAGACTCTGAGCCCATATAGGCATGACCTTCCGTATCGAGGAAGGTATCATAGATATAGTACTTACCAAACTTACCCAGATACTGGCTGCTGCGGGTCTCCACACTGCCTGTTTTCTCGTTGATAGAAACAGGGAATACCAGTCCCATTTCAGGAATAGCAAGTTCGGTACGGCTCAATGTGGCACGAACAGTCTGGAGTTCCAGCTTCGTATCCTCATTAAAATCGTAATAAGCAAACACGTATTCTCCAGCAATATCCTTGTCGAAATCAAACTGCTTCACGATGAATGAATCGGTAACGGCTGCTACCTGATACTTGATATAATCAGCACGGAGATGACCGGTTGTATTCTCGCTAAGCGATACCTTCAATTCCTTGCTATTGGTATCAACCGAAGCTTTCGCCCACTCAGGAGCATAGATAACCTTCATATCGGTGTTAGAACGGTATGTCTTCGTAAACTCAACAGGCTGATTGTTGCTATAAATCATATTAGCATTGTTTATCTCAAGCACCAAGCCATACTGAGCTACATTGATAACCACAGAATCGGTCTCAGTCTTCTTGATAACCAACTTGGCGTTACGCGACTGGCGGGAGTCGTTGGCAATAGCAGCCAGTTTCACGGTGCTACCCTCAATGCTGGTACTGAGCCATGAAGGTTCATCGGTATAAGCCTTCATAGGGGTACAGTCTACAGTGACAGCACCCTCGCTGTCGTTAGGTCCGAGCATAGTCTGGGCAGAAAGCACGTTGATGGTGCTCTCAGCCACAGCCTGATAATCGCTATCGCTGCTGCATGAGGCCATCAGCCCCATGGCAGCTATACCTATTATATATATAGATTTCTTCATCTTCATTGTTTATTTGTTTGGAGTCAAATTAGAAAGGAAATACCATTCGATGACAAATATATACTTTTTGTTCTCCGTGATAGGCTCTCCTTTGCTTGTACAAGCCAAGGCAATAAAAGTATCGGTGGTATAGCCTCTATCAGCCACGGTTCCATCATCCTCGAAATCAGCTTCCTGAGCAACACCGTGCCATACGATATTCATACCACCATTTCCGAGCAATGCACCCTGATTCAAGTCTGCATTCATCAGCCACAGGGCAGGATATCTACCGCTAGGGTCTTCAATCATCTGAGATGGCAGGTTAAGGTTACCCGTCTCTGGATCGAAATCCAATCCTATATTATAAGTATATCCACCTGTGGTGAATGTACCCTTCAGCATGTTCTCCTCATCTTCTATCTTAGAGATGGTTATATCGCAGGAACCCTGCATGGCAGAGAGGGTCCATTTGCCTACCCAGGTATCGATGCTAGGAGCATAAGTTTTCAAGGTAAGAGCCTCATTGTCTTTGGCTGACAACACGCCAGTCGGGCTGACCAGGAAGTCCTGTACCTCGTTGCCATCCAGAACCACAGGCTCATTTACGGCATGGATACCGGTGGTAGTAATATAGAATGGCTGCTCTACAATCTGTCCGTTGGCTGTACGCGAAAGGATGCGACGTTTGCTGGAATTAATCTCAATCATCTTGCTGGCATCAGTAGAATTGCCTACGCGATAGTTCACACCCAGACGCTTCTGCACATCAGCGATGCTGTTCAGATAAGAAGTCCAGTCCAGATCGGCAGGTATGCGGGTGAATACCATTTCATTCTCCCACTTCTTTCCTCTTACGAAGATACTGTCTTCTGTAAGCTTGGTAACAACAAATTCCCAGTCGCCCTGGTCACCTTCAATCTCACCATAAGTAGGTTCTCCCAGGAAATGGAAGATATTGTTGTAAGTATTGAAGGCGAGCACTGGTCCCATGCTGCGGTCTACGGTATAACTGGATGTGGCACGCTCTGTAGGGTCAGCGATGGCAGCATCACCTGCTACAGTCACCTTGCCATTGGCAAACTTCATGAGGAAGGTGTAACCGCCACCGGTCATTCCCTTGCCTGTAAAATAATGAAGCTGCCATCCGTTCTCAGAAGATTCCAGAATCTTCTGGGTATTCTCAATGGTGCTCTCGATGCGGTTGGCAGCCGACTCGTCGAAGAATTCCTTGTCATCGTGCAGACACGACTGCAAGCTCATGCAGCCCAACAAGCAAACGATAGCTACAAATATATGTTTCATAAATCTATTCTATTTTAAATGTTCCAAATCCAAAGAACTCAACTCTTTACCTCTTCGCAGGATGGCTGCTCGCAATACATCGATATCCACATCCCATGAATCCAGCATATAGTTTCTCACGATGTTAAGCTTCTGGTTCAATGCAGCTACAGCCTCTTCGCCACCTACCTTCTGGGCATCGTCGAGGATAGCCTGCCACTGCTCAGGAGTATAAGTGATATAGGTTGACAGCATCTCGGCAAAGTCCTCCAAACCCTCTGACATGGCGTATGGAGTAACAAAACCCTTGCCATGAGCCACTGAATCCTGAACCTGATACCAGTTACCACTTACGTAGCCCGACTCGGTAATCTTATTATAAGATGTGTCGTAAGGCTTCTTCTGGTTCAAAATGTGGGTGAACTCGTGGTGCATGGTGTGGAAGTAATACTCTGTCATAGAAGCATAGCTTTCCAGCATGGCATCGGTCAGACTGTTCACCTGATAGAGTGTAACCTTTAGACCGCCCTCGGCAGTACCCAGAACAATAGTTCCGTTGCTGTTGTAGGCTGGACTACCAATCAGGTGGATAACTCTTGGCACATTGTGCTTCACGAAATCAGGTCCCAATACCTCGGCGTATGAATCAAGCCAGAGATACTTGATGATGATAGCCAACTTAGCTGACTTGGCAGAATCGGCTGGTGTCAGGGTATACTGATAATCAGACTCGATGTCCTCCATCTTATACTTGAAATCGATGTTGTAAGGACTGGTGTAGTTCTTCTGCAACCACATGTCCAACTGGTCTCTCTCTGGAGAGGTAACAGGGAAGATGGTTGGTCCGTCCGGGTCATTGTCTGAGCAGGCCACGAAGCCCAGGCCCATCACCAATGCCAACATCAACATATATATATTATGTTTCATTTCTTTCTATTACTTTATGTTTTTTACTTATTGCGAGGGTTTGGTGTAACACCCGCTGTGATTACATCCTGTGGCAACTGGATGGCAAGACGTGGGTCACGTGCCTCCATGGTGTCGGTGATGCCTGTAATCTTGTAATTGCTCTTCACATCACGGCGATAGATAGTGATGCCGTAACGCTTTACATCCTGCATGCGCAAGCCCTCATGAATGGTCATGATTCGACGGAGGTGAAGGATGCACTGCAACATAGGCTCCTCTGTATCCTTGCTGATGGCGAAGGTTGTATGAAACGCCTTGCGTGGAGTTGGCTTCTCAGGAGTATAATAAGCGGTAACATCATCGCTATAGAACTTCTTGACATCATCCAGTGTAAGCTGCACGCCCTCCCTAGAGAAGGCAGCCAACTCGGTATTCAAGTCGTCCAAAGCCTCTGCGTAATGACCGAGCAAAGCCTGAGCCTCAGCTCTTACGAGCAAAGTCTCATCGGCAGTAAACTCTGCATATACTGCGTGAGGGGTACCGATACCTGCCTGGATATCAGCATATTCGAAATCATAAGGGACCTTACGGAGAATGTACTTGGAAAGAGATCCTGAGTTGAACACGGTATAGTTGAGCACCTTGTCGCTAACTCCCCAAGGACCCTCTGACTGGATGGTCTCCTTGCTTGAAACAATGGCACTATGTGCATACTTGTCACCATACTGGAACGGACCACCGATGGCACCCCATTCAGAAGCAACTACCTGCAACAGGAGGTTTGCCTTGACCGATGAACTGATGTAAGCATTAGGCTGAACCTGCTTGTTAGGAGAAAGAGAACGCCAGGCTGCCCAGTCTCTCAACATACTCTTGGCATTGCTGCCCAACACTTTGTTGGCATACTCCACAGCCTTGTCATACTTCTGATAATAGAGGTAAAAACGGGCTGCGAAAGCGGCTGCAGAGGTAGAAGTGAAATGGAACTTAGGCTTGTCATAAGTTGAGCCTACCAGTTTCAATCCTTCCTGCAAGTCCTTGTCTATCTTGGCATAAAGGTCTGCCAGTGTACCACGGTCGTACTTCACGTGCACATTGGTTTCAACGGTTTCCGGGTAAGGAAGACCCAGGTCGCTGGCTGCAGTGGTTTCATCATAAGCCATGCAGAATACGTTTGCCAACTGGAACATGGCATAGGCACGGCACAGGAGAGCCTCACCCTTCTGGGCTGCATAAGAGCTCTGGTCTGCCTGACTGTTGATGTGTTGCAAAGCGATATTGGCTGTGGTGATGGCATCATAGTAGGTTGACCAGTAAGTAGAAGGTGTCTCATAAGAACTGGTCTCGGTGATGTCGTCCCATTCGTATGCCTGCTGCTGGAAACGGTCGGCAGCATCCCAACCGGTATTCAGGTTACAATCGGTATTGTCAGAATACATTTCCAGCAAATAGGCTGGATGTACCTGTGGGTAAGCATTAACCAGGAGCTTGGATACATCGGAAGGGCTCTGCAAGTCCAGACGGCTATCTGGCTGCTTGTCCAGATAATCGTTGCAGGAAGACAAGCCAGCCGACAATGCCAACGCTACAATGGCGATATATAATTTCTTTATTTTCATTTTTCTTTTCTACAATAATTAAAGTCCAAGTTTCAATGTAAGAGTAAACTGCTTTGGCATTGGTGAAGCCACACCACCCGCATTCATAAACTCAGGATCCTGACCGTTCAGCTTCTTGTCTGCATAGAGCAGCATGAGGTTGGTAGCCTGAAGCTTCAATGAGATGTTGTTCACTGGTGATTTTTCAAACCAGCGGTGTGGGAAGTCGTATGCCAGTGAAATTTCCTTCAAGCGGATGAAGTCACCCTTGGCTGTGCGAACAGATGTATAGTTGTAAGCATTGTAGGCAGTAGCAAGCAATGTGCTGTTCTGCTCATACTCATAACGGCTCACTACACCAGGCACATTGGTAACATTCTCATCACCAGGCTGCATCCAGCGGTTCTTGAAATCGTGGGTCATAGAGGTCAAGTCGTTATACTTGGCACTGAAAGCCGGGTCAAGACGAACCACGTTGCCGAAGGCGTATGTAAGGAATACGTTCAGATGGAAGCCCTTATAATTAAAGGTGTTACCCAAAGAACCATTGTAAACTGGGTCTGTAGAGCCCTCGTAAATCAGATAATCTGTATTGTCACGCTCCTGGAAGTTGAGGTTACCCACGGTAGCCTGGCCCTTCTCATTGATGCATACTGGATAACCCTTCTCATTGATGCCCACGAATGGGATTGAGAACAAGGCACGGGCTGGATAACCCTGCTTGGCAAAACCGTTACCCTGAACCAGGTCGATAACGCGACCCTGATTGTAGAGGTCAGTAATCTCTGTACGGTTGTGAGAATAAATCAGACTGGTCTGCCAGCTGAAATCCTGGGTCTTGATATTGGTAGAAGAGATACTCAACTCCTCACCCCATGACTTCATGGAACCTACATTGGCATAAGCGGTGCCATAGAGCTGGGTAACAGTAGGAGCAATCTCATCGAAGTTGCGACGCTGATATACATCGAAGGTCACATTCAGACGGTTGTTGAAGAAACCTGCATCCACACCGAAGTTGAATTCGTGCTTCTTCTCGTAAGTAAGCTCATCATTACCGAGTGCTGCTACCACAAATCCCAACTCCTTGTCGGTAGTTGTAGGACGGTAAGGGGTATTCATAGAGAGCTTGGTAAGTGCATTGCAGTAAGCTGCATCTGGAGGAGTACCAGTCAAACTGTAAGACACACGGAAGGTGAGGCTTGACAATGGCTTGAGTTTAGGGAAGAAGCTCTCCTCGTGTACGTTCCATGCACCTGACAGGTTCCATGTAGGCATCCAACGTGCCTTGGTGGTACGACCCATCTGGTTAGAACCTTCATAGCGGAATGTTCCGTTCACTACATACTTTCCGTTGAAAGAATAGGTAGCATTGGCATAGAATGCTGCACTGCGTGAATCGGTGTTGCGCAAGCTGTAATAGTTTGAGTTCTCCTGGTCCAACTTCTTAAAATAGAGATACTCGAAGTAAGCTGTCTCACCACGGTAGTTCATACCCCAGCCGTTAAACCAGCTGCGGTTACGGCTGATGCTGGTAGTTTCGAGACCACCAAAGAGGTTGACGATGTGCTTCTGCGCAAAAGTATGGTTGTAGTTGGCTGTGGCACGGAAGTCATAGTCCAACATACGGTTTTCTGTACGCTGATAGATACCACCCTGTTTCAATACTGATACTGGCAAGGCATAGAGGTCGTCCTTATCAGTGAAGAGCAGCTTGTTGGCATCACGGATCAGTGCGTTGTCCATGGCGCGATAAGCCAAAGCCTGGTTGGAATCTTCCAGAATGTTGTGCTCCTGTGAAGAAGTGCTATACTTGATGGCACCCAGGGTAGCGAACTCAAGATCCTTGAATGGCTTCCACTTCAACTCCAACTGGAACTTGGCATCAGCCACGTTCAGGTCGATGTAGTTGCTCTCCAACTCATGCAGGATGTTGAATGCTGCATAGTTGGCATGATAATAAGTATAAGGATCGAGCGCACGTGATGTGTTCAGGGCGTAAGAATATGGGTTGATATCGAAGTCACGCTTCACCTGACCTGATACTACATCCACATCCTGTCCCAAAGTTCCTGGAGCTCTCTGCTTACGGTAAGAACCACCACCAATCAAGTTGACAGAAAGATTATCAAGAATATGATGAGTCATATTCATGCTCACGGTATAACGGTTCACCTTGCTATCCTTGTACCATCCTGGGTCAACCATAGCAGAAAGTGAAGCATAATAGTTACTCTTCTCGGTACCACCGCTCAAGCTTACAGAGTGGTTCTGCATGATGGCAGAAGAGAAAAGCTGCTTGAACCAGTTGGTATTGCGATACTCAGCCTGCTGGAGATAAGCATTCTGAGACTCCTGATTGTTGGCAAGTCCGAACATACCAGAAGTACTGTTGTAGGTATTGATGAGCTCATACATCTTTCCATATACACCATAGTCGCTACCATTGAGAATATCAGAAAGATTGAGCCATCCCTTATCCCTCAACTCCTTGTAGATGGCCATCTGGTCCTGAGAGTTGAGAATATCAAAATTGCCATAAGATGGAATCAGACGGGTGGTAAACTCACCGGTATAGTTCAGATGAGCCTGTCCCTGCTTACCCTTCTTGGTAGTAACGACGATGACACCTGCCATCGCACGCGCACCATAAATAGAGGTAGCAGAACCATCCTTCAGAATCTGGAAGCTCTCGATATCATCAGAGTTCAAGCCTGCGATGGCAGAAGAAATCAGGGTCTCCGGGTCACCGGAAGCCAAATCATCTGCGCTCACATCGGATACATCCTCCATGATAACGCCATCCACTACCCAAAGAGGTTTTGAAGAACCATAGATAGATGTTGCACCACGCACACGAATCTTTGGAGCAGAACCAAAGGTACCACTCACGTTCTGCACAGACACACCGGCAGCACGGCCTTCCAAAGAACGGCTGATGTCGGCAACACCATTCAATTTTGCTTCCTCGGCATTTACACGGTCGGTAGCACCGGTAAATAAGCGTCGGTCTGTTTTCTGTAAACCAGTAACAACTACCTCCTGCAACTGTGCTTCTGGATGAAGCACCACCTTCATGTGGGCAGAGGCAAGCACTGTCTGACTTTTCATTCACACGTAACTAAACACGAGTTTAGTTCCATTAGGAACGTTCAATTTAAAGTTACCGTCAACATCTGTGACTGTACCCTTAGTGGCTGCCCCCCCAGAAATTAAAACAGAGGCACCAATAATCGGTTCGTTGTCATCCGCAGATATTACGGTTCCAGATACGTCAATCTGGGCAAACGCTGCTCCGATGCTCATCAAGAGACAAACAAAGAAGAGCGAGAGTCTTTTTTCCATAATTTCTCGTCTTATTTTAAATTATTATATAATAATGTGATATCGGCTGCAAAATTACAACAAAAATATGAAATATTATCTTTTTTTGCATAAAATCTGCAAAAATATCCTATTTTTCCTGTTTTTAGTAAGATAAATCGAGAAATTAATAAAAAATAGATAGCATAAAACCGCAATAAGGCAACAAAATATCATCTTATCATTATTCATTCGTTAAAAGCAAAAAGTATGCTTTTCGACCGCAATAAACTGCTGACAGACTATGTTCCTATCGTTCTGCAATCTGAAAAAACTTATACTGTAAAAGTGCCGATTATAATGATGAGGTAACATCAGGTTCTTCCGTGATTTTTTCTTTAGCTTTACATCGCTGAGATTTCCATATTTTCAACTGACTCCAATTTATTCATGAATATTGCAAATACAATGATAAATAGCAACGCACTGTAAATCAACGCGTTACATATTTACGCTTTTAGAATAACGAATAGAAATTCTATAGTTGTACGACTAAGAACCCTATAGTTGTACAACTATAGCTCTATGGTTGTACAACTATAGCATGTATAGTCGTACAACTGTAGCTTTATAGTCGTACAACTATAGAATTTTATTTTGCTGAAAGTGAAAAAAAAGAGGAAACATGCATGTTATAATCCATCTTCTCACTGCTAGATTACCCCAAACCAAGGAAGCTAATTATGGATATAAATATTTACAACACCCTAGACTTTTTGAATAACCATACTATTAAACGTATCCCTGTATTTTAATTGAAGTAGGGAAAATGTGGGATTTTACACATTTTTGGTATCTCTTTTGTGTAATTCTCCACATTTTCCACACTTGAATCCATAATTATGGGGCATAAGTACTAAAAAACAAGCAAGGAAACAAACTTCCCCACGTTCTTTATATTACTTTTAACCAACTTTACCATATTCCCGGAATCTAAAAGGGTGTGCCATAAGATAATTATTCACCCTCTTCTTGTTGTTGGAAGAGATAGGATATGTTGTTGGGAGAGATAGGATATGTTGTTGGGAGAGATAGGATATGTTGTTGGGAGAGATAGGATATGTTGTTGAGGTAGTCAGTATCTCCGGTCGCACAACAGCTGTTGTGCGCTTGCATAACAGCTGATATACGCATGCACAACAGCTGTTGTGCATGCGGTGATCAACTGTTATGCGCCAACTATTATCTAGACTTATGACACACCCTCTTTTTAATTAGGCATTTCCTAGTCAAGGGTGCTTATTTATTATGCTACTATTATTATTTAAAGCTCAACACCTTATTTTCAACCATCAAGGTATGCTGAGGAACTATTTTTCTTGGCGTTCCGCCAGATTACAATCCGGAAGAACGCCTGGTGGGCTATATATCCGTATTTTACTCAACCTCTTCTATGTTCTTCAATTTCCAACCTTCAAATTGCATCACAATTTTATGAAGCAGGGTATCTTGACGCAATGCCTTAACTCTTGGAGCTTCAGCATAGCGATGAATCTGAGCTACGGCTTCATTCCATTGAGCCTCAGCCTTCGTTGTTTTTCTATCTTCACAAAGAGCAGAGAAATCCTTCTTTGGCAACACCTTCAGTTCTATGATGTAACTATGCTTTACAGCATAATGAGCCAAATTAGGCAATAAGAAGAAATCACAAAAGCCATGATTCAACTCTAACTCAGGTGCTGTGATATAGTAATTGCAAAGATTCAGATATGCCATGAAGAAGCCTTGTATATTCCTCTCCCCTTCTATACCATCACGCACTGAAGAAACCTTAGCATAAGACTCTGCCAGGAACGTCAGCCCTTCTTGCCATTTGCCCTCATAGGCCATGTCGTAAAAACAATCATCGAGTTTAGACGTATCAATAGGCGACTTCTCCTCAAACATCTCCTTGAGATAATCATAATACTGCTTGCGAACATTATTGTTAGGAATCCCTAAAACCATACGATCACCACGAGTGCCCTTAATAGTGAGCATGCCATAATAGAACAACAGACTTGGAAATATATTCGGGTCCGTCAACTGGTAGGCAGAAAAACTCTCCTCTAAGTGAGCTACTATTTCACCCGTTTCTGCTATCGTCTTGATAATACTCTTGCGATTGCCATCAAGTTTGTCAAGCTGAATGAGTTTTTTCATTTTGCTATAGTCGGTCCTAGTGTTACGGTCTATCATTTCCTTTGGCGCCTTTCCCTCGTTTATATAATTACGAAGATAATAAACCACCATGTCGCAATTGAAGACCTTGCTTTGTGTATTCAAAGCCCCCTCTGCAAAACAATAGTTATCATACCAAGGCTTCATATCATTAATCATCCACTCAATGTTGCAATCGGCAGCCAACTTACCCATACTTTTAAAATAGGTGAACATTTTACGTACATCTTCCTGAGAAAAACCAAGCATTTGATTGAAAGCCTTCTTGGTTGAGATGTGCCAACCAATATTAAAGCCACTTGTCACATCATCAAGGGTTACCGGACTTACACCCGTCATGAAAATACGGGTAAATGTACCCTTAAACTTCTTGAATACATCACGATAAAATCCATCGGCATGGGTGATGGCATGATACACATCTTCTCCCTTCTCATTGAGAATCGTATTCGTAAAATTATCATATTCATCAATAATCAGATAATTCTGGAGTCCCAGCTTCTGAGATTCATCATTGATTAAGATAAGTTTCGTATTGGCAGTGGGAGCCTCATACACCTTTTGAATGAACTCTGGAGAATAATGGTCACGATAGATATCCACAAAGCTATCAAACTTCACACGACAATACCGATCGAACTCCACTTCGACATCCTCTATTTTTCCACCAACACTCGAAAAGTCGAGGTGAAGTATCTGATACTTACCTTGCCAACGGGTAGGATGCTGTCCTATCCACAAATCTCCAAACCATCTATTGAATTGCTCAGGAGTTGTATTGCAGTCATAATAAGACTTAAGCATGCTGATAAACAGACTTTTACCAAAACGACGAGGTCGAATGAAGAACAAAAAGCGCCCTTCATTCTCCAATGTAGGTATGTACATCGACTTATCTACATAATAAAGGTTTTCATCCCTCATGACGGTAAAATCAGACACACCATAGGGTATCTCTTTGATTTCATCTGGCTGCAACATCTTAGATTTATTTTCTATCATAACCATGGAGTATTAATAATACAACTGCAAATATAAGCATATTTTTTGAGAAAGCAATCAGAAACGAAGGAAAAAAACAGATAAGACACAAAAAAGAGTGCACTGTAACAAACAATGCACTCTTTTTTATTATCTCAATTCCTTATCCAGGAAATATTATCTGATGAACAGCAGCTCACGATACTTTGGCAAAGTCCAAAGCTCATCGGCTACGAGAAGCTCGAGTTTGTCTATCTGATAACGGATTTCCTCCATCTTGGGAGCTACCGTGTCATGATAAGCTACTGCCTTCTCGCGCTCGCTCTCTATCTTGTTGGCTACCTTGCGGGCATCTACCAATGCCTCTACACCACGCTCTATCGACTCGGTGCGCTCGGCTATCTCACGGATAATCTTCACGTTGCGGGCGGTCAGCTTCTTGCCTTCCTCGCCTCCGAAGATGTGAATCATACCCTCTACGTTCTTTGCCAGACGGCTCTGATAGTGGGTAGCCACAGGGATGATATGGTTCATGCTCAGGTCACCCATCACACGAGCCTCAATCTGAATCTTCTTGGTATAAGTCTCCCACTTCACCTCGTTACGAGCCTTCAACTCGCTCTCACTCATCACATTGGTCTTGGCAAACATCTCGATGCTCTCCTTGTCCAGATAACGGTCGAAGACCACTGGGCAGGATGCCTCGCAGTCCAAGCCACGCTTCTGGGCCTCTTCCTTCCACTCATCAGAATAACCGTTGCCGTCGAAGCGGATAGGCTTGCAGGTTTTAATATCCTCACGAACCACATCGATGATAGCCGATGTCTGGTCCTCGCCCTTGGCAATCAAGGCATCTACACGAGTCTTGAAGTCTTCGAGAGCCTCAGCTACGGCAGCATTCAATACGATGAGAGAAGATGCACAGTTGGCCTCTGAACCTACAGCACGGAACTCGAAACGGTTTCCGGTGAAGGCGAATGGAGAGGTACGGTTGCGGTCGGTATTGTCAATCATCAGCTCCGGAATCTCAGGGATATCCAGCTCCATACCCTTCTTGCCAGCCAGAGCAAAGAGTTCTTCCTTATCTGCCTTCTCTATATGGTCGAGCAGATCGGTAAGCTGCTTGCCCAGGAATGAAGAGATGATGGCTGGAGGCGCCTCGTTGGCTCCGAGTCGGTGCGCATTGGTAGCACTCATGATAGATGCCTTCAGCAGTCCGTTGTGCTTGTAAACACCCATCAAGGTCTCTACGATGAAGACTACGAAGCGGAGGTTATCCTCTGGTGTCTTGCCTGCAGCATGCAGCAGCACACCGGTATCGGTGCAGAGACTCCAGTTGTTGTGCTTGCCCGAACCGTTGACACCAGCGAATGGCTTCTCGTGAAGGAGTACACGGAAACTGTGCTTATGAGCCACACGCTTCATCAAACTCATCAGGAGCATATTATGGTCTACAGCAAGATTGCACTCCTCATAGATAGGTGCCAGCTCAAACTGGTTTGGTGCCACCTCATTATGACGGGTCTTGCAAGGGATGCCGAGTTCGAGTGCCTGGATTTCCAAATCCTTCATGAAAGCCTGCACACGCTCAGGGATGGTTCCGAAATAATGGTCATCCATCTGCTGGTTCTTCGCAGAGTCGTGTCCCATCAGGGTACGGCCCGTAAGCATCAGGTCAGGACGAGCCGAGTAAAGGCTCTCATCTACCAGGAAGTACTCCTGCTCCCAACCGAGATTGGTCTGCACCTTCTTTACCTGTGGATAGAAATAGTGGCACACCTCGGTAGCCGCCTCACTCAGGGTATGGAGCGAGCGGAGCAATGGAGCCTTGTAGTCCAAAGCCTCACCGGTATAAGAAATAAAGATGGTTGGGATACAGAGGGTATCGTCGATGATGAACACAGGCGATGTAGGATCCCATGCAGAATAGCCACGAGCCTCGAAGGTGTTGCGGATACCGCCGTTAGGGAATGAGCTGGCATCAGGTTCCTGCTGGACAAGCAACTTGCCAGAGAATTCCTCAATCATACCACCCTTTCCGTCATGCTCTACGAAGGCATCATGCTTCTCTGCAGTACCTTCTGTCAATGGCTGGAACCAGTGCGTATAATGCGTTACCCCATTTTCTTCAGCCCAGAGCTTCATGCCGGCAGCCACGGCATCAGCGATGGAACGGTCCAGACGACTGCCGTTATCTATCACATCGATGAGTTTCTCGTACACATCAGATGGCAGATACTTGTACATCTTCTGGCGGTTGAATACATACTTGGCGAAGTACTCCGAAGGGCGCACCTTGGGAGTCTTCACCTCTACAGGTCTTTTCTTAAAGGCCTCGGCTACAACCTCAAATCTCAAATTAGCCATTCTTCTTTTATTGTTTTATTAAAGTTTGCGGGTGCAAAGTTACGAAATAATTGGCTAACTGCTATCATTTCGGTCGTTTTTTTATGCATAATTCAAACTTTTCTTATTTTTTGCATACAAAAAGTTCTCCGTTCCATGCTTCTGCGAGGACAAAAGTCTATTTCTTCTTACCCGTCTTCCATTCAAAGACATAATCGATACCCTTGATCTTTACCTTGACAAAGAGATCGGAAGTCTTGCGGTCTGAAGTATAAAGATAGCCCGAAACCACTTCACCCGGATGGATGGTGGTACGCTCGAGATATCCCAAATCCTCCGGCATCTTATCAGAATACTTCATACGATTGCCTGATTCCAGCTGCTGCATTCTGCAAATGCGGGTCTGGAAATCCTTCAGTGTATTAGATGTTCCTGCATCAAACACCTGTGCACCCAAGTTGGCATTCACATTATTTTCATGCTCTGTCTCCACAACAGCCTTGTTCTTGACCGAACGTTTCGCAACCTTCTTCTTGAACTTCTTGATTTTCTCATCATACTCATCAGCACTCACCAGTTCGAAATTCTTGCGCTTGCCACCCTTCATGTCATAGATTTCAATCTGGGCAGGGTCGATATCCACATTGATCATGCTCTTGTTGACAATGAACAAGCCAATCTCACGATAACCACCGATATTCTCATCTACCACCGAATTGCTGACACCCACAATAAGTCCATTCTTGTTGTAATAAGGCCAAGCCACACCATTCTTATACTCAGTCACAATTTCATCCTGGGAAGGGACTTCCAAAATAGGCTGACGGTCGGAGAGAGAATATTTAGAATAATTTCCATCAGCATCTACAACAACATAGAATCCTTCAGAAACATCATTCTTGTAAGGAGTAAGGGTACAGACTCTGCCATTCTCAGAGAAAGAGGCACCAACACCTGTTTTCTTGCCCTCATTCATAAAGAAATGCTCCTTTACGTTACCATTATTAAAATAAGAGGTATATTCGCCTGTGAGCAAACCAGACTGATAGTTCTTCTGTGTCTCTACTTTTCCATTCTTAAAATAGGTTGTGACCGCACCTATAAACTCACTTTTTGCATCATCCTTCTTGTCGATGACAGCAAAACTGCCTTCACCTTGCAGTTCACCGCTCATATAGTAAGTTCTGAACTCCTTAGGTGACGTAGTATCAGCAGGATAGAGTGCCAGGCGGTAATAAGTGGCGAAAGCCTTATTAGGGGTTACTTTCCAATTTTTATTGTAATAGATGGTATCGAGCCGGTCTTGCGGTACAGGAGGCGTTTCTGGGATACTGTCCACTTGCACAGTTGTCTGATTCTCCACTCCGGCAGGGGTCTCCTCCTTCTGGTTCTGCAACTTGCTTACAGGTTCAAACCTCTTCACGTGCTCTACCTTCTGAGCCAGGGCAACCTGTCCCATAGAGAGAGCAATCATCATGATGATGACAGAATACTTTTCTCTAATCATACGTATATTGTTTTAAATTCTTAAAAATCTATCTTATTTTTTCGTTAAATTCATCATTTTCTGACAAACACATTGCAAAAATAGAAAAATTACCGTAAATGAGCAAATTTTTGGATATTTTTTTTCTTTAAAAGCACAACTGACTGAACCTTAGCCGTCTTCATCATCCTACCTAAGCGTTTTTGTTGCCAGCAAAAGCCTAAACGTTGGTTTTTCAGGTTTATTTGATATCAAAAAAAAATCCCTTGCAACCGCTAGAGCTGCAAGGGATTCACATTATCCACTTATCTATTTGTACCTTAAGGATCTATTGAAGATTGGAGGCCGGCAATTAGAAACGGTATACAACAAAGCTGTTTGGCTTCATCTTCACGTTCAATACATTGCCCTGAACCTGTGCATCTGATGTAACAGGAACTACTACGTTCTTGTTATCTATCTTGTTTTCTGCCTGGATATCATCTGCATGAAGAACAGTTACCTTACCTGGATTCAACTTCTTCAAACCATTGAAAGTTACATTGATTTCCTTCTCCTCCTTAGAGGTGTTGGCAATCTTCACGATGTAACTCTTGGTTGGCTTGTCGAAACAAGCGGTGGCATAGAGGCCATTCTCGCCTGCTACAGCCTTGCCGTTCTCGGTAAGCTTCAACACGTTGGTACCCTTGTTCTCGCCATAGAGCTGCTGAACATAGTAGTTGGCTGAACGGACAGAACTGAGGTTGTCAAACCAGATGAGGTCTGGACGCCACTGCCATCCCTCTACATGAGCGAAGAGAGGTGCATAGGTAGCCTGATAAACCACATCGGCATTGCGCTCAAGACCCGTCATGAAGGCAGCCTCAGAAAGCGCAGCCTCCCATGAGTTAGGATCGTTCTTGGCATGGGCAGCATACTCACCGGCAAATACCTTAGGACCCTTGCGGTCGTACTTGTCGTAACGGCTGGCATTGCTGCGGAACCACTCTGGGCTCTTGTAATAGTGCTCATCCACCATATCTACACCCAACTTGCGCATCTGCTCCCAACCATAGTCGAAATCCTTGCCGTCGGCAGATGGACCAGATGAACCGCAGACTTTGATTTTTGGATACTTGGCATGAATCTGCTCCATGAACTTCTGCAGACGCTCAGGATACATAGGCCCCCACTGCTCGTTACCGATACCAATCTGCTTCAGATTGAATGGAGCAGGATGGCCCATGTCGGCACGAAGCTTACCCCACTTGGAAGTAACAGGACCATTGGCAAACTCGATGAGGTCGAGTGCATCGTCAATATAGCTCTGGAGATCCTTGACTGCTACATGCGCATTAGGATCCTTATCATCATTCTGATACTGGCAAGCCAGACCTACAGAGAGAATAGGTAATGGCTCGGCACCAATCTTCTCTGAGAGAAGGAAATACTCATAGAAGCCCAAACCCAATGACTGATAGTAGTTAGGGAAAAGACGATGTGGAAAGGTATCTCTCCAGCGGTTCTCGTTCAAAGGACGGTTCTCAGGAGCACCCACAGAGTTCTTCCACTCGTAACGGGTATCGAGGTCAGTACCCTCTACGATACATCCGCCAGGGAAACGGAAGATGCCTGGCTTCAAGTCAGCCAAATCCTGTACGAGGTCAGCACGGAGACCGTTCCAGTTGTCCTCAGGGAAGAGAGAGATATGGTCGAGATCTACGCTCTCGGAACCTTTCTCCAGATATACTCTCATCAAACCCTTGGCATCGGTCTGAGGAGAAGTCAGGGTAGCAGTAAGCTTCTGCCATTTATTATTGGTGATGTTGATGACCTGCTTGGCAATGACATCATTCTTTGAATTGACGAGTTCTACGCGAATCTTACCCTGCTTGCCATCGATGAGATGAAGACGGCCATAAACAGAGAAATCGTACTTCATATCCTTCTTCAAGCCCATGCCGAAGAAGCCACGGTTCTCCAAACCGGTCTGCTTCTCACGTGCGCCTGCGCTCTCAAGTGTTACATAATGAGGATTGCGGTCGAAGGCAGGTTTAACATCGCTGAGGGTTACATTTCCGAATGTATTCCATCCCATCAGGCGCTGTGGAAACTCGAAGGAACGGTTCTCTACCATCTCTGCATAAAGACCACCATCGGCGCCGAAGTTGATATCCTCGAAGAAGATACCATACATGGTAGGCTGGATTTCTGCTCCAGGCTTGTTAGCTTGAATAGTAAACTGATGCTGTGCGAAAGCTCCGAGTGAAGACATCGCCAGCAATGCTGCTGCGAAAAATTTTGCTTTTCTCATATTGTTCGTTATTTTTATTTTTTAGGTCTGTACTTACACCTTATTAAATATAGGTGGTGCAGTAATTTGCTGCAAAGATAAAAAAATCCACCCCGAATGAGGTGGATTTTCTGTTTAAATATATTGGATTTTCGTATAAATCCCTGCTTTTCTACTATTTATCTAATGGAATGAGCACGAAAGTGAAGTTCTTATCGCCATAATGGAGGCGATATTTCTCCAAAGGCCATGCACCCCAAGAGTTCTCGCCAGCCACACCAGAATGCTCTGCATCGAGGAAGAGATTGGTGAATTTTGACTTTTTCAGATTGAAACTGTGGCGCTGTTCCTTGTCATCACCATCATCCAATTCTTCTGTGTCGAAGTGGATAGCGGAAGCATAGAATGGCTTGCAGCTCTTCACCTTGAATCCGAAACCGGAAGCATCGGTCTGGTTCCACCAGCGCATATCCCCCTTGGTTCCACTCTCCTGTGGACGGATGTATGGGAAGTACTGGTTATCGGCATCATCGCTGTAGATTCCGATGCGCATGCAGTCCTCACGGTCTGAATAGTTCTCGATAGGACCACGACCGTAATACTGGCTCTTGTCCATATCGTATGGCAACTGCATCAGCATACCGAAACGGAACAGATCGCTAACCTTGGCATCATCAGAAGCATCGAACTCCTGGCTTACCTTCATCGCACCGGTGTTAGGCATGATGAGATATTCGATTTCCAGTGCGCCCTTCACCTCTGGCATATCATAGGTAGCACAGATGCTGATGGTGTTTGCCTTCTTGTCCTTTTCAACAGCTACGCCCTTCAGGTTCATGACAGGATTCTTCCAAACCTTGAACTTCTTCTGCAGACCTGCACCGAAATCATTATCGGTAGGAGCACGCCAGAAGTTTGGCTTCAGGGTACCGCCCTCGCCGAGGAGCGACTTGCCACGATAGGTATATTCAGAGATGAGACCGGTGGTACGGTTCACCTTCACAGTCAGATCAGGAGTAGTGACGGTGATATCCTGCTCGCCCTTCTTGTCGATGAGTTTAGCCTTCACCTTCTTACCATTCTGAGCCTTAGCCATGTTGTCTGCACAATGACCGCAGCACTTCTTCTCCTTCACTGCCAGCTGGGCATAAGCCACAATCTGACCAGCCTCCATCAGAGGTTCAGCCTTCTTCAGACGGAAATCGATGTTGAGGAATACCTCCTTGCCCTTTACCTTAGAAAGGTCGTAAGGGATGGTGAAGTTCTTGGTCTGCTGGGCAGCTACATCGATATCAGCGATGGTACCATTCTGAGTCTCCACGCCGTCCTCAATGAGGCTCCATGCCAAGGCATAGTTGCTCAAATTGCGGAAGAAGTTCTCATTGTATACACTTACTTCGCCCTTCTCTGCATTCACCATCTTAGCCCAGATGTTCTGATACTGGTAAGCTACCTCGTAGGCATGAGGATTGAGCTGACGGTCAGGACCAATGATACCATTGCAGTTGAAGTTGTTGTCGCTAGGGTCGTAACTGTTGTAATCACCACCATAGCAGTATTCTATCTTGCGGAGCTCTTCATTGCTCATCTTCTCTGGATTCTTGATGGTCATCGGCTTCAATACCTTGCGGTGCAAGCCCTGGTCGACGAAATCCCAGTCGAAACCACCCTGGAAGATAGGATACTTGCGTACCAGATCCCAGTATTCCTTCAGGTTACCACCCGAATTACCCATGGTATGGTTGTACTCGCACTGGATGAGCGGCATCGGACTGTTAGGATCCTTAGCATACTTTTCGCAAGCACTTACAGGATAATACATAGGGCAGAAGATATCGGTACCCTCGCCTCTGCGAGCCTGCTCATACTGAACCGGACGGCTCTGGTCCTGGCTCTTGATCCACTTGTAAGCCTGCAGGAAGTTATCGCCCATCACAGTCTCATTACCCATACTCCAGGTTACGACACTAGGATGATTGAAGTACATGGAAACATTGTGCTGGTTGCGCTCCATAATCTGCTTGGCAAACATCGGCTTCTTGGCAGCAGCATCATCGCCATACTGGAAACCGTGACTCTCCTGGTTAGCCTCAGCTACCACATAGATACCATACTCATCGCAGAGTTCGTACCAGCGTGGATCGTCAGGATAGTGGCAAGTACGGACAGCGTTGATATTCAGGCGCTTCATAATCTTGATGTCCTGAATCATGCGCTCCATACTCAATACGTAACCTCCGTCAGGGTCCATCTCATGACGGTTGGCACCCTTGATGAGCACAGGCTGACCATTGACAAGGAACTGCTTGTTCTTGATTTCCACCTTGCGGAAACCTACCTTGACAGGAGTCATGCTTGCTGATTTCATGTTGCCATTCTTCAGCGCGCTTGAGAGGGAAACCTGCAGTGTATATAAATAAGGTGTCTCGGCACTCCACTTCTGAGGATTAGCTACGTTCATCGTAATGTTGGCTGTTCCATTCTTTGCCAATCCTGTAGCTGTAGCCACCTGCTTGCCCTCTTTGTCGAAGAGGATGAAGTTCAGCTTGCCTGTTCCCTTTACCTTGGTAGAGATGTTGAGCACACCATCCTTGTAGTTGTTTACAAGGTCAGGAGTAATACGGATATCCTCCAGCTGCAACTTGGCATCACGGGCAAAGAGATAGCTTTCACGAGCCACACCACTCAAGCGCCAGAAGTCCTGATCCTCATCCCAGGAACCATCACACCAGCGGAAGGTCTGGAAGGCAATCAGATTCTTGCCCTTCTTCAGATAAGGAGTGATGTCAAACTCGGCAGCCACCTTGCTATCCTCTGCATAACCGGCAAACTTGCCGTTTACATAGAGATAGATATTGGAAGTTACGCTACCGAAATGGGCTATTACCTGCTTGCCATCCCAGTTGGCAGGGATGTCGATGATACGGCGGTAGGAACCTACATGGTTATCCTTGGTAGGAACAGCTGGTGGCTGCTGGTCGAAATGTCCACGCCATGCAAAACCATTATTTACATACTCCGGATCGCCGAATCCGTTCATCTCCCAGTTGCCTGGAACATTCATGGTCTTCCAGTTGGAATCATCAAGATCTTCCTTGTAAAAGTCGGTAGGACGCTGGTCGGCATTAGCCACCCAGTTGAACTTCCAGGTTCCGTCGAGCGAAAGGAAATACTTGCTCTCCGTCTTGTTCATGTGCAGGATATTCTTGCTCACGATTTTACCTTCCTTCTCCGAAACCCAGTCATCTGCCGGATAGGTGAAGAAATTGGTGTGCAACGGAAAACGATTGATGGCATTCACCTGAAGGTCGTGCCATTCAGTGTAAGTTGGCTGCTGGATGGTCGTCTTATTCAACGACTTAATGGCAGCCTTCGATTTGGTTGCACCGAAGGTTGCCATAGCCAATCCTGCCAAACTTAATGTAGCGAATAGTCTCTGTTTCATGTTTGTCAGTTGTTATTAATACTATTTTAAATTGATATATACCTTAAATATATAGGGTTCACCTATACCTTATTATATATAGGCATCTTACTTGATGGCAAGATACTTATCATATTCGCATGCTGTGAGAAGCATGGCTCCCACACCGAAGTTTGCCTGAGAGTTGGCATCTACGGTCTGACCAGGGATGGCTCTCTCTCCGATAGGCTGAACATAACCAACCTTTCCATCAGGCTGAACGGCAGTCTCTGTCAGATAAGCCCAGGCACGGTCGATGACCTTCTTGTACTCCTTCTTGTTGAGATAACCATTGTTGACACCCCAAAGCATACCATAGGTGAAGAAGGCTGTACCACTGGTCTCAGGACCTGGAGCGTGCTCTGGATCCATCATAGAACGGGTCCAGTATCCTTCAGGCTGTTGAATATCAGCTACAGCCTTAGCCAATTTCTGGAATTTATCTACAAAGAACTGATAGTGCTTGTAGTCCTTTGGCATATCCTGAAGCACCTTAGCCAAGCCTGCAAGAACCCAGCCATCACCACGAGCCCAGAAGTCCTTCTTTCCGTTGGCACTCTTGTGCTTAGGATAAACATACTTGCCATCACGGAAGTAGAGGTTGGTCTCCTTGTCAAGCATAATCTCATCGGTAGTGAGAAGATTATCGTAAAGTTTGTCGAGAAACTTGGTATCGCCGGTCAGCTTATACATCTTAGTCATCACAGGCATCACCATATAGAGGGCATCGCTCCACCACCAGTAGTCTGTTGGCTGAGAATAAGCCTCGTAGTGCATCACCTCCTTGGCACGCTTCACCATATATTCTGATGCTGCGGCATTACCCTTGGCAGCCTCGATGTTATAGAGGTCGATATAAGTCTGGAAGCAGATCTGCCAGTCACCAAAGAGTACGTGCTGCTTTCCTTCGCCGTATGGTTTGTACTTCCACTTGGCAGGATTAGCCTCTGTAGCACCCGTCCAGTCGTTGTGTTCTGCCCATCGGATGGAGTAATCGAGCATCTTCTGATCCTTCAGCATCTTATATACCTCCATGTTTCCGGTATGATAAGCGGCATTATCCCAGAAAGCACGAACCTCAGGTTTGTTGTTAGTCTGCCAGTAGCTGTTCACCTTTGTGATGAGTTCCACCACCTGTTCATGATCCCACTTCTTGGAAGCCTTCACTTCCTTCTTGTTCTGTTTCTTGACCTTAGCGGTCTTCTTTGCTGGCTGCGCAGCATTCAAAGGCAAAGCCAAGGCTGCAGCCGCCAGCATCATCAATATCTTGCGCATAACAATCTATAAACTCTTAACTAAAAAAATTACCACTTGTCCTTGGTGACGATATCGTCCTTCCAATGGTGATCCTTAGGGAACTGCTGGTTGTTCCATGCCTTCACCTGAGTCCAAGGCTGTGCTGCATCGGTCCAGAAAGGATGGTCGGCAGGCAAACCGAGAGGCATGAAGGCGAGTGTTGTCATATAGAGCGAACCGTTGTTGGTGTACCAGTCGGCTACATTCTTCTGGGTATTTCCGCAGAAACCGATAGAGAGATAACCCTTCTCATTGAAGTTGTTCTCCTGGTCGAACATGCGATGGAGCACCTTGGTTAGCGCGGCACGAACCTGACCATTACTCAAATCCTTTGGCAACTTCTGATACCATGCCATCAGAGCCAGCGGCTGCATCGTAGCCATGCGGTAAGGAATACTTCTTCCGAAAGCTGGGAAGGTTCCCTCAGGAGATATGAATCTTTCGAGAATGATGCTGTACTTCTGGCAGCGCTTCAATTCTCTGTCATAATACTTCTGATAGTCGAGACGGGAATTTACCTTGGCATCCACCATTGCCTGAAGAGTCTCCAGATACATAGGATGGAACACGTAACTGCTGTAGTAATCGAATGCGAACGAAGGACCATCAGCATACCAGCCATCACCTACATACCACTCCTCTACCTTGCGACAGGCAGAATTGACACGATATTCATCGAAATCACCGCCAGCCTTCGCCATGAAACTCTCGATGGTTGAAGAGAAGAGCAACCAGTTGGTATAAGGAGGGTCGATGTGGCGGAGCTTGGCAAACTCGGTAAGATAACGTTTCTTGGTCACCTCATCGAGAGGCTTCCAGAGTGTATCGTAAGCACGGAGGAAACTCTCTGCGATATAGGCAGCATCTACCAGATTCTGACCGCCGATGCCCCAGCAGAGATAGTCAGGATTCTGAGGATCAACGGCATTCTTATAAGAAGCCAACGCCCATTCACGCAACTGCTTGCGCTGCTTGCCCTCGGCAGTAGCATCATCAGGGAGGGTGAGCCAAGGAGCCACGCCAGCCATCAGTCTGCCGAAGCACTCCATATAGAGCACCTTCCTGTTGCGGTTGTCGAAGCTGGGACTGAACTCAGTCTGCATGTTCTTCTGCAACTCGCCCTTAGCCATGTTTTCCAGAACAGGCTGTGCCATCTTGTAGGCAAGCGAGCACCAATATTGGCGGTCGCTCTGCTGAACTGCCTTCTTCTTGGCAGAGATTCCCATAAATGGAACCAAAGCCAGGACGAGGGTCATCATGATATTTCTATATATATTATTCATAGATAGTTGTAAATTTGTTTGCTGTTATTAATAATTGTAAGTTGAAAGTTGCCGGTAGCCTCAGCTAAGCAACTGCAAATATATGAAAATTAAGTTAGAAACAAGCAGAGCGACAGTATTTTTTATTGTTTTTTCAACACTGGTGCACCGTTTTCCCAAGAAATAGGTACCCTGTGCCCCGAAGGTCTTGTTGGTACCCTCGATGTCGCTACCTGCTTCATTAGATACAGGGAGCACCAATCCTTGGTTCTTCCAAATCTTGAGATCTTTTGAAGTAAAGCAGCTTACACCGAGTGAGCTGTAAGGCTTTCCATTCTCTGAGCGGCTTTCGCTATACCAATAATAGGTACCTTTGTAGTTGAAGATGTTGCCACCATGCGCATTGATATGCTTGCCGGTATTGTCTTTCCATACACCTCCGTCCATCGGAGCCTGTGCCAGAGTTGGGAGACAAGACATCATCCACAACATCATCAATACGAATAATTTATTCATTTTGCTGACGTTATTATTAAGTTTGTGAATACGCTAATTGTTTATTTCGGTTGCAAAATTAGGCAAAAAGCCCCTCAAATGGGTCTAATATTCGGTATAAAAGGGATACAAATCAGGAAAAGACATTATCCTTATCATTTGTGGCAGTGCCACCTCCTGGATCATCAACAACATCATTATGAATTATGGCGGTTTGCACAATAACTCAAGGTAAACCGATATTTCACTTTCGCCATCGGATAGTTATCGTTCAGACGCAAGATGATGCGGTAGATGTTATCTTTCCACTGCGTCTTCATGATGCCATCCGTCATCTGTACCTTTTCTACAGATGCAGAGAGATACTGCGCATCATATTCCAACCTGACCATACCGCCCTGAAGGAGGATTCTGCCTGCCTTCTGAACCACCGGCCTGCCGTATGCCATCAGGATAATCTGATTATCGAATACCTGACCATTCAATCTATCTTTCTCTATCTGCAGGGAATCGAGCTTATACTGCTCGGTGATTTCCACCCAGTTATATTCTCTGTCCAAGGTGATATTACGCTGCCATTTCTCCACATGCGCTCCTTCGGTATAAGCCTTTTCGAGATTCAACGTCAAGGAAGAAACACCATCGGCAAAACCATGGCTCACCTTGTCGGCACGATATTTCCTGCCATCCTTCTGCTCCAAGCCATTGATGATGGGAACATTGTGATAGGCAGAACGGCAGTTCATCAGTTCAAAACGCTGGTTGCTGAACGATTTCGAGGTATAGGTATCACGCCCCAGGTCTATGACCACCGGCTGATTGTTGTGATAGACAATAAAGTTACCGATGTCGTTGTGATTATGGCTTTCGGCATTATTGCCGCCTTTTGCAGCCACAAACCAGTTCTTGTTGCTCGCCACCATAATCTGCGAGTTTTCCAGATAGGCATCTTCCGTCTTTGGCTCCACAGCAGCTGTAGCCTGATACTTCGGCAACATGGAGAGGAGCATCAGTCAATGTCAGAACCGCCTGCTTAGGGGCAAACTGCATGAAATAGAGCGATTCGAAGAACGAGGCTCCGGCACAGTCCCAATAGCTGACACCTTCCTCGCAACCGCCATCATCGGGATAACCCTTCATAAAGGTTCGCAGGCACTGCTGCACTCCTTTGAAGGCTGCATCGCGCAGCTTGGCATCCTGCTCACAGATGAGTACAGTCTGCAACCAGTTGGCGGTAATCCAGGTATTCCAGTTGTTGGCATTGTTCTTCCAGCCCTGCGGCTGGAAGGCAGAAACCGTCCTCTACCCTGCATAATCTCAGCCATCACCAGACAGACAAACAGCTTTCTGATACCAAAGCTAGCCTCCTCGTATCGGGTACGGTTACCATTGGTTCGGAACTCGGCAAAAGTTTCGGCAGGAATGGCATTCCAAGGTTTCTTCTGATAAAGATTGCCCAATCGGATATAATCGTTGCGCATCGCCACCGGCACCTGCTTCTGCCAATACTTATCGCCAGCCTTCGGGAAAGGCACAAAAAAAGCTTGGGCTTTCATCAACATGGATGAAAGCACCAAGCCTAATATCATTATCAATTTCTTAGTCATATCGTTTACTTTTTGCGTACAAAGTTACGAAATTATAACAAGACCGAAGTCTAGAAAATGATAATTTTAGAGCAAATATCGCTTTAAGCGGTATTTTAAGAGAGAGAATTTCACTTTTTCATCTGTTTATACCTCCAGAACTTACTACTTTCTCAAAGAATTGGCAGTCAGTTCCAGAAGACTCTGCAGATATTCATCGTCTGTATCCTTCTTCATCTTATTCAGCGAAGAGGCGCAGAATTTCTTCTCGTCAGCATTCAGCAACTTGCCGTATCCCTTACAAAGCTTGACTATTTTGTTGGCAATGCCCGTCTGGAGGGTACGCCGAGTCACCTGATTTCCAAAATAAGGGTATTGGTCTCTGGCATTCTTAAAGGCAGCACGGAGCGTGTTGAGTTGCATTATAAACTCTGCAGCATCCTTTGGCGGAGTCATCTCCAAGTCATAACTGCGAACCAGATTTTTGTTATACCTGATGTTGCCTAGAGAAACAAGAGAATCCAAACCTTGAACAGCATTCATCTTATAAGATAATGGCTTCTTATAGGTTTGCGGATCCTTGGAGTAGAACTTATATACACTGCCCTTTACCGAACGATCCATTCCCTGATACCATACCAAGGCATAAACATATCGCATGGTAGAATCCTTGCTGTCGCGGAAATACTGCAGGTTATAGTTGCGGTCCTTGTGAGTACCAAACTCGTAGGTCATGGAATTGTTATTGCCATATCCCACCCGATTCGTCTCAATGCTGGCAGAACCCGCTTTCTTGGTAAAACTAATATAAGCGAGGCGACTATTGCTCAATAAAGCCTTTTGAAAGGTATCCACAATTTTCTGCTTTCTCTCAGGAATAGCGAACTCAAATCCCTTCATCATACCAATATTATAGGTATTCATAGAGGAAGAAGTAACAAAGTCGCCTTTCAACAAATCCTGTGCGAATACATCAAAAGCCTGGTCGATAGCCGGTATAGGCTCCTGAGCATGGCAAGCCGAAGAGAGCATCATCAGGCAAGCCACAAATGCTAATTTAAAAGTTGTTTTCATATTCTTCTTCTTTTTAATTGTTTCTTTTTAATAAACCTCTTGGTCACCACTCACATAGTCCTCATCATGCACATTCTCCTCGCTTTCGAACGAGGCACTGGCAATTTCGGCATTGAGCGACTGGGTCTGAAGAGCATCGACGAGATAGAGTTTGAAGAACATTTCGTTCTGCTGTGTCTCCATCTCCCGGAGATGCGCATCAGCAAGCTTTTCCGGCTCTGCCAACAAAGAATCGGTAGCAATATTCTGAGCTATCCAAAGCTTTGGAGGAGTAGGAGCAAACAGATGCTGACGATATTGCCTCTGCCTGTGCTTCCTTGTCTTGGGAGATACGGAATCGCCCGACTTTTTTATCTTTTCAGGCATGGAAAGATTGGCATCTGTCGATTTCTCCTCGTGGACAACAGCAGAATCAACATCCTCCTGAGTCGTTCTGCCATCGAGTTGAGCCATCTTCGAATCGTCCTGATGCCCTGTCTGTTGACCTATCCGAGGAATGGCAATCACAAAGAGCAGGGCGATGGATGCAGCCATACCTATCGGCAACCATAGGCGACGCATTCGTGCCTTAATCTTCGGATGAGCATCTTCTACATGATTCTCTGCCTCATAGTCGAGGGGCATCCCTTCATCGAAATATCCAAACATCATCTGATATTCCTTCAAGTCATCGCTCAGATCGGGATGCTTACGAAACCACTCCCCTATCAGAGCCTCCTCTTCCAGAGAAGTCTCACCAGCCATAAATCGGTCGAGCAACAGTCGTATGTCCTTTTCTTTTTCGTTCATATCCAGTTTCCTCCTTTATTGATTATACCTATTTATATATAAGGGCTATCGACATCTTTTTCTGATTTCCTGCAACATCTGCTTTCTTGCCCTCGAAAGCAAGACAGATACAGATTCAGGGGTGATGCCCACGATTTGCGCTATTTCCTCAAAGCTTTTCTTCTCTACCTGTCGCAGATAAAGCACCTGATATTGGTTGGAGGGCAGAGCCTTGAGGCGTTTTTGCAGCCACAGCTCGTTCTCCGAGTTTTCCACTTCCACATCGGGCGGCGCATAGTGGCTAGGCGACTTATCGAAAGGCTGGGCATCTATCGAAATCATCTTCCGCTTGCGAAAGAAGTCGATGCAAAGATGCTTGGCGATGCAACCCATCGAACCTTTGGCATGAGCAGCAGACTGAATATCATCCTTGATGGCCCAGAGCTTGAGCATCGCATCCTGTGCGATATCCTCAGCCTCATCGCAGCCAACACCATAACCTTGACTGATCTGCAAGGTTATCTGCCGCAACTGCGGAACGATATGGATGAATTCATTCTCTGTCATTAGCTCTCTTTTGCTTTATTTATTCAAAACTACAACATAAACGGAAAAGAAATGTTTTTCTTAACGAGATTAACTTATATTAACGAGAAAGCCTGGCAAACGTCATTGCCAAGCTTTCTTGATTTAAAAAACTATTTATTACTTATCCATAAACGACAAGCCCTGATAGAACCAGACATTCATCTGGTTGGCACCACGATGATTCCAGGCATAGTAAGGGATCAGGGTGAGGTTCTGAACCTTGACAGAAATGACACCTTCCTTCTTTTGGTCCAAAATATGAGCAAGTGTAGAAATTGCCTTGACTTTGAAGGCAGGAGCACCCTTGGTCTCCTTGTTCTCAATGCTGTAGTTATCTACCAGCGAGAAAGACGGCTTCTTAGCCATGATGGTGCGGAGTACAGGCTCGTTATCGTTATCCACAGCCTCAGCGCAATATACCAATGGTCCACGCTCTACGGCAACCTTTCCCTTGTCATCTGCCACCTTGCCATTAGCAACCACAGTACGTACAGGCATATCGAAGTGGATGCGGATGACATCGCCCTTCTTGATATTCTTGACAGGGAGATAACCCTTGTTGGCATCGAGGTCAGCCTCTACATCTTTGCCATTCACGGTTACGCTATAAGCAGGCTTCTCGGCATCGCTATACTTGTAAAGATCGCTAGGCACCACCTGATTGCAAACCCATCCAGGAATACGGACCAGGAGGTTGGCTTTCTTTACGCTGCTCTTCTTCACAGCAATCTTGATATCGCCGTTCCAAGGATACTCGGTAGTCTCCTCCAGAACCACATCCTTGCCATTCACCTTGATGGTAGATGTATTGCCGGCAAAGAGATTCACATAGATATTGTTATCCTTCACGCCATAGAGATAACCCGGAACGGAAGGGATGAAACGGCACAAGTTACTTGGGCAGCAGGCACATCCGAACCAAGGCTGGCGGGTGGTGTTGCCATCGGCATTAAACTTATACTTGCCATCGCTAGACAATGGGTTTGGATAGAAGAATCTGCCGCCATCCATGCTCATACCCGAGATGACACCATTATATAAGGTACGCTCCATGCAGTCGATATACTTGCTCTCGCCGTGAAGGAGGAACATACGTTCGAAGAGGTAAACCATAGAGATGGCTGCACAGGTCTCGTTGTAGGCAGTCATGTTTGGCAACTCATAGTTATCACCGAATGCCTCACCGTCATGGCGGGCACCTACTCCACCTGTAAGATAGTATTTCTTGCCAACGATGTTTTCAAAAATGCGGTCGATCACCTTCATATAGGCAGAATCCTTGGTCAGGGCAGCCACATCGGCGATACCGGCATACATATATCCGGCACGCACCGCATGACCTACCGCCTCTTTCTGCTCCAGGATAGGAGCCTGACTCTGAGAATATGGGTTGCGGATATGAGTCTTGCCACGATAGTCGAGCAGATACTTAGCCTCATCCAGATACTTCTTCTCACCGGTCAGGGTATAGAGACGAGCCAAAGCCATCTCTGCAATCTGATGTCCCGGAACAATGGTAGCCTGTCCAGGATTAGGTCCCACTTCCTTTACCACACAATCGGCATAGCGCTTGGCGATGTTCAGGAACTTGGTGCTTCCGGTAGCCTGATAGTGAGCACAGGCTGCATCTACCATGTGACCGAGGTTATAAAGCTCGTGGCTCGCCTCCTCGTCCTTGACCCAACGCTTATTTCCCGACCATCCGTGTGGATGCTTTGGGTTGATGGTACGGGCGGTATAGAGATAGCCATCTGGCTCCTGAGCAGCAGCTACTACATCGAGCACGCTGTCGATATAAGCCTTCAACTTCTTGTTCGGATAAGTCTGGAGGATGTAGCTGGCACCTTCGATGGTCTTATAAACATCGGTATCATCGAAAGAGAATCCCATGAACTTGCTCACATCCCACTCTTTGGTCTCCAAGCCCGGGTGGTTAGGATGCTGCAAGGTATAGGCAGCCATCTCGAAGTTCTTGTAACGGTGCTCGCTCTCACACTTGCTGAAAGCCAATGGTACGGTTACCTCTCGGGCAGCCTTCAGACGGGCACCCCAGAAAGTATTCTGTGAAATCTTCACACTGGTGAAAGGAACCTGAGTAAATGGATAACCATTGCCCAATGTCTTTGCATTCTTCGCCATGGTTGGCACAACTACGGCTGCCGAAAGCAATACTGCTGAAATTAATCTCTTCATTGTCGAATAGGTTTTATTAATTTTATATTATTGTTTGTTATTTCGGTTGCAAAGATAAGAAAACTTTCCGACTATAGTGTATAATAAACAACAAAAAACAGGTAATTATCGGTTAAAAACCTATCAAACACCTATCTTTATATCATATTTAACGCTATTTCTTGTTACAATCGTTTTTTTATCTTACCTTTGCAGACAAATTAGAAATACAATAATATATCAAATATGAATCATCTTCCATACCGTGCCATCGCCCTTGATCTGGATGGCACCCTGACCAACCACGACAAGGTGGTTACCCCGAAAACCCGCGAAGCGCTGCTTCAGGCAGAAGCCGAGGGTGTTGTTATCATCCTTGCTTCAGGCAGACCGACCTACGGCATCGAACCGGTGGCGGAATGTCTGGAACTGGATAAGCGAGGCGGATACATCCTATCTTATAATGGCGGCAACATCGTGAATGCCAAGACTGGCGAAAAACTCTTCGCCCAGTTTCTGCCTGATGAGGTGATACCTATATTATATAGGTACGCGAAGGAGAAGAATCATGCCCTGCTGGGATATGCCGGCAACGAGATTATCACCGAGATGCCCGACGACCAGTATGTGAAGGAAGAATCGCGTATCAACAAGATGAACATCCGAAAGGTAGAAAACCTGTTCGAAGCCCTGGAGCCTCACCCTACCAAGCTCCTCATGACAGGCGACCCAGCAGATATGCTCAAGGCAGAAAACGAGCTTTCTGAGATTCTGGGCGACAGGATGGACATCTTCCGTTCAGCCCCATTCTTCCTGGAGCTGGTTCCCAAAGGCATCGACAAGGCAAAGTCCCTGCTCCGCCTTCTGGCGAAAATCAATCTCACCCCAGCCGATATGATTGCTTTCGGAGATGGCTACAACGACTTGAGCATGCTGAAACTGGCAGGCATGGGAGTAGCCATGCAGAATGCAGCACCAGAGGTTAGAGCCGAAGCCGACTACATCACGCTTTCCAATGAAGAAGATGGCGTAGCTGCTGCTTTGGAACATTTCTGTAAAAAGTAAAAAGGTAAAAAAGTAAAAAGGTAAAAAGAAACTAGGGAGATTATACCCCACTAGACTTTTTTACCTTTTTACTTTTTTACCTTTTTACTTTTCAACAATCAGTCCACCCTTAGGCTGCATGACCACCTTCAGGTTTCCCTTCTTATCCACCTTTACGGTCTTCATCTGAGAAACAGGCCAGAGTGCCTTCCTATCCTTGCTGGCTGTTTCATAATAATAGGTAACGCTCTTGCCGGCAAGCATTGGCAGATTCAGGGTGAGCTTCATCACCTGGTCGGTGCCGTTCAAACCAGCCACATACCATTTATCACCATGACGACGAGCTACAACCGCATATTTTCCAGGATAACCGGCGATGAACTTGGTCTCATCCCAGGTAGTAGGAACGCTCTTGAGGAAATCAATCTCGTGCTGAGGAAGTTCAGAGAGATTATTCGGATAGATGGCGATACACTGGATGGCTGCCTGGTTCATGATAGCCGAAGCCATCTCGAAAACATCAGTAGTATAACGGCGATGACGACTCTTGTTATCCTTGGAGAGATACTTGTTCATGATGGTACCACCCCAATCCATCGCTCCCACGGCGTTGCGGCAGAAAGGATGCATGGTCAGTTCGAAAGCCTCCTGCTTGGCATGATAATCAGAGAAGAATACATTCTCTGAAGCCAGGACAGCCTCGCTGGATACATAGTTAGGATACATGCGCTCCCAACCTCTTGGCAAGGTACAGCCATGGAAGATAACCTGAATGCCGTAATCATTGGCATCGCTGAGGATGTCCTCATACTGCTGCATGGTGTGCTGCTTGTCGCCACCAAAGAAATCTACCTTGACACCCTTGATGCCGATGCTCTTCATCCAAGCCATTTCCTTCTTTCTTGCCACGATGTTATCCATGATGCCACGAGGTCCCTGAGGTGCATCGTTTGCCACACCATTAGAGTTATACCAGAGCATCAGACTTACATTCTTGCTCTGCGCATACTTACTCAACTCTGCTATCTTGTCTCTACCAATCTGGGTATCCCAGAGCGCATCAACCAGCACATATTCGTAACCCATGGTAGCAGCCAGGTCGATGAACTGCTTCTGGTCGTTATAGTTGCAGGAACCATCCTGCCAGATGAGCCAACTCCAGGCATACTTGCCTGTTCCGTATTTCTGGGAAGCCTCGAATCTTGGCTCCACCACATCGTATGGAATGGTGGTCTCTACCAATGGCTTCAAATCAGAGCCCACGGTAATGGTGCGCCAAGGAGTAGAACCCGGAAGAATAAAGGTGCCCGATGTAGACCCGATGCCATCAGCCTCTTTCTCCATTGGGAAGGCAATCTGATAACCCTTTGCTGCATCGTAATCGCTGATGTGACAACCCGGATAGTTGCCGTGAGTACCCGTCTCGCTGACCAATACCCAACCATCGCCGCCTACCTTGAAAAGGCATGGGAAGGTATAACCATGACCATAACCCGATTTTGTAGTAAGAGGCTGATCCACCTTATAATCTTCTTCATAACTTGGTTTGGTACGGGCAAAACCGATAAGCGGATCCGACTGTGGACAGAGGTAAGTGGTGGTTACCTTAGGAAGATTGAAGGCAGTCTTCTCTTCATTCACGATGATATGCTGAGCCTTCAGTTGATCAAAAGTATAACGGAATGCCACATCATTGTTGCTTACATTGAAGGTAACGGTCATCGGCTGTTTCTTGCCATTGATGTATGTCACGTTGAGCTGGTTGGCATGATAACCTACATGCGAAAACTTGGCGGTTCGGAGGTCATAACTCTTCTCTACCTTCGCCTCTTTCTTGCCCTGATAGGTCAATCCCTGACTGAAATCGCCTACATTAGCCAACAGACCGAGTTGAGATTCGTCCATCATCAGTTTGCCTGCATAGCTGATGGAATAATAGAGTTTGCCATCGTGGTCTTCTACCACGACATTCAACTTACCATCAGGAGAGCTGACAGTATTCTTCTCTGCGTATGCACCGATGCTCGCCATCAATGCCAGCGCTACTACTAAAACGTTTTTCTTCATTTCCAGATAAAAGTAAATAGTTTATTTGTTACTATGTTTTTATGCTTAATTACATCGGCAAAGTTACAAAAAAGGAGAAGAATAACAGCATCTCTTTGTGATTATTTGTTCACGAATTATGAAAACGGAATAGGAGACAAAGAAAATGTAACACAAAACAAAGATATATTACCCCCCAAAGGTGGAAATATCATTATTTCATGCCACATTTAATGCTTTTCGAATACGAATTACAGAAAATCGAACGCCAGTAAACGATTAAAAGCTTACCTTTGCGGCGAAAAGTATTTCAGAAGAATACTGCTTTTTGTATCAAGTAGAAGATGACCTCCCCATAATATGATACGGGGAGATTAGATGATATTAGGCAATCCATTTCATATGCGGAAGCCACTGAACTTACTTGGCGGGACTAGGTTCTATGAAAATGAGCCTAATGGTAGTCACTCGGCGAAATGCCGAACTGCTTCTTGAAAGCAACAGAGAAATGAGCTGCAGTACTGAAACCAGTCAACACAGCTACCTCTGAAATGCTATACAGACCATCATGCAGCATCTGAGCTGCCTTGTTGAGTTTGTATTTACGGAAGAAGATGCCAGGTGTCTCGCCAGTAAGTTCTTTAATTTTATAATTAAACTTCGACGGACTGATGAACATGTCACGGCACATGCTGTTCACATTCAAGTCTTGCTGAGCCAAGAGCTTCTCCATCATTTCATATACCTCATCCATAAACTTTCTATCCTGCGGAGAAAGCGTATCAGCTACGTTTTCTGCCAGCGAATCAGTCTTCGTACTCTCGCCGAGACGCTGACGGAGCATCTGCATGTTCTGCAACTGCGACTTGACGAGCGCTTTCAGATAAGCCGGATCAAAAGGTTTGGTAACATAAGCCACAGCCCCCAGTTTCAAGCCATCTATCTGGTTGTGCATGCTCGCCATTGCTGTAATCAGGACCACTGGAATATGGCTGAACGAGAGATTCCCCTTCAGCGTCTTACAGAATTCCAATCCCGACATTTCTCCCATGACAATATCGCTCAGGATGATATCTGGCTTCACCTCTTCCAGATCCGCCAAAGCCCCTTCAGCAGAATAGCGGTTCACCACTTCGTAATCGGATGCAAATAGCTGGTGGAGGTAAGCGGCTACATCCACATCATCATCTACAATCAGGATTCTAGGCAGATTCTTACTAGGAGCAGAAGCATTTCCAGCAAGAGAATTCTTTACTCTTCCCTCTTCACTCTTCATTTCCTGAGTTCTGCCCTCTTCACTCTTCACTTCCAGAGGAATCTGCATCACATGCTTCTCCTGAGCAACAATCTCCACCTTATTATATATAGACTTATCGGTAGGAAGACTGAAACAGAACTCCACACCATTCCTTAGCGAAGCCTCTGAAGAAGTCTCGCTGACCGCATTTATATTTTTCACATAAATCTCTCCATGATGAAGTTCTACCAGGCGCTTTACATAATAGAGACCGATTCCGGAACCCCAGCCATACTGATGGGAATCATGAGAATCTGACAACTGGTAATAGCGCTTGAAAACATCCTGTATCTTATCTGCTGCCACCGGCTGCCCGCTATTGAAGACCGAAACCTTCAATCTTCCTTCATCTGCTGAAGCCTGGATGCGGATGATACCACCCGGAGCCGTATACTTAAGGGCATTGGTAAAAAGATTGCTCATGATTTTTTCCAGTTTGTCACAATCCAGCCATGCATGGTAATTGCCATTCTTTACTGTCAGTTCCAGTCTGATGCCTTTCACTCTGGCAGATTCTTTAAAAGAAGCTACCTGCTGGCGCAACTCTTCAGCAGCATCCACTTCCGAAACTCTCAGGCGAAGTTCATCGGTTTCCAACTGGTTGAAGTCGAGCATCTGGTCTATCAGCCTCAACATTCTGTTCACACTCATACATACATGAATCAGGATACGGTGTACCGACTGCGGCAAGGCTTTATCGGCATTCAGCGTCATCAGCGGTCCGGCTATGATGGTAAGCGGATTGCGGAATTCGTGAGCAATATTGGCAAAGAACCGCATATTCATCTCCTTAGCCTGCTTTTCGCGTTCCAGTTCGCGCTGCTCCTGCAAAAGCAGAAGATGATTGGTGCGAGCCCTGAGATAGAACGTGTTGAGATAAAAGAGAATACCAAGAAAGATGCTGAAATAAAGCGACCAAGCTGCCGATGACCACCAGGGAGCATGCATAACCGTAATCTCTACCTTGCGCTCAGCCAAAGCCGGCTTGTCGGGAGATGATATGAGGCGCAGACGGAAAGTATACGTTCCAGCCGGAAGATTGGCATAACGGGCCTCACGGCCGTATGTTGGAACCTGCCAGTCTCTATCATAGCCTTCGAGCTTGTACTGACACATCAACGCCGAGCGACGGCTGAAGTTGGGATAATAGAAATTGAACTTCAGATTGTTCTCGTTGTGAGCAAAAGTATAGTTATGCAGTTGAGCTACTTCATCGGTAACGGCAAGCACCTCGCCATCAGTTTTCGTCACTTCTACGCCATAAATTGCCAGCATCTCGCTGGCATGAATGCCCGCCTGAGTATTCAGGAAGTTGGTCTGCATCGCCTTTGGTGGCATGAACTTGCAGCCATCAGAACTACCCAGCACTAAATCGCCCGAAGGAGAAATACAGGCTGAGTTGGAGAAATACTGCCAGTCATCCCGATCCTGGCTGGCAGACAGGAGACTGTTCATCAGGAAGTTCTTACTCTCAAAGGTTACGAAGAAAACATCACGTATCGTAGTCACCCAAATCTGGCGGTTCGTATCTTCAACAAGAGCCTGAATATGGACATCATTGAAAATCTTAATACGCTGCATCTGCGTTATATTCTTATTCATTAAATAAAGACCATCCCGCTTGGTTCCCAACCAGACATCTCCATACGAATCCTGTTTCGCGAACGCAGGATCCAGACTGCCTTCCTGAGGCATTCCTGCTACTTTCACATTGCGTATCTTTCCTGTATTAGGAGAAAGAATCGCCTGATGCATACCCGTCATAAAGAGCAGAATATTCCCATCGCTCAGTTTAGCCAGTTTGGTTTCATTATTAAAATACGGATTTGGAATATGGATGATTTCCGGCTGCGGTTTACCAAACTCAAACCGCAAAAGACGCCCCTTTTCACTACTTACATACAGATGGTTTCCTATCTTTAATCCCAGTCCCAAACCCGACTTGAATAAAGGTGATTTTGCGAGCACTTCAATACGACCGTTGTTAATACGGCAAGATAACACCTGGTGCTCACTAACCAGCCAGAGACGTTCTTCATCATAGCCCACCATATTATTCAGGTTGATTTGACGGGGCTTTGGCAAAGAATCGAATAAATTCCTGAACAGCGTCTGTTCTAACCGGTTGTATTTCTCATCATAAGCAAAAATATGAAGGGCTGTTCCTGCCAGAATATGTTTGCCCACAGTAGCCATCGTAAGAATTGCAATGCCTCGGGTTTTATTAGACAATTCGTTGGCATTTGCTTCTTTATAAGCGATACGGTTTTGCGAAATAATCTGCACGCCGGCGTTACGGTAACCCACCCACAGATTGCCACCCTGATCGCGGAATGTAGCCGTTACCACTTCCACCGGTTTACGAAGGATGGAAAGATCGGCAGGCAGAGGAGCCTGCAGATTGTTGGGCTGGATAGAATGAGAAGAAGGCGTTATCTTTTCATCATCGCCGATGCGGTAAGTCTGATTGCCATCACTCACCAATATCGCCAGGGAATCGTGTTTCTCGGGTGAATCTTCTATGGCGATGATATTGTGATGATGATTGGGAAGAGCTACACGATGAAAGCGATAAGCACCCACATACCGGGCAAGTCCGTTCTGCGTACCTACCCACATTCTGCCCTTGCGGTCAAGATGAAGCACGTTGATATAATCATCGGGCAAGGCGGCAGTATCTTTCACATCATAACCAAACTGTATATAACTTTTCCCATCATATACATTAAGTCCTGCCGAAGTACCGATCCACATCAGTTCCCGACTGTCACTGGCGATAGACGTAACGCTCTGCGAAGAGAGCATCATGTCATTCGTGGTCTGCTTACCTTTTTCCTGTAGCACCTTGAGGGTGGCTCTTCTGCCAGGGTTAAAGCAATAAATGGCAGCCAACAGGCAGAACATCGCTGCGAGTATGGTAATGACGGCTTTCTTCATGATGGGTCCTTTTGTTGATTTATATAAAGTTCATATTGCCCTTCATCAGACCAATATGCCGCAAAGTTAAGCAATATTATCGAATAAACAAAAATTAAACCGAATTATTTTGTATTTTCTTCAAATAATAGTAACTTTGCACGAAATAAACTATACACATATCAGCAGTTATGTTACAACTTGACAATTTCTATAAGGCTCGCTTCGTGCTGAGCAAGGTAATAAGAAAGACTGAGCTGGTTCACACGCCAAGAATCAACCCAGAGAGTGATGTTTATTTGAAGCCAGAGTGCCTGCAGAAGACCGGTTCGTTCAAGATTCGCGGTGCTTACTATAAGATTTCACAACTCACCGATGAAGAAAAGGCGAAGGGTGTGATAGCCTGCTCTGCGGGCAACCATGCACAGGGTGTAGCGCTGGGAGCTACAGCCATGGGCGTAAAGAGCCTCATCTGTCTGCCAGAAGGTGCTCCTATCTCCAAGGTAGAAGCTACCAAGCGACTGGGTGCTGAAGTCTGTCTGGTACCTGGCGTTTACGATGATGCCTACCAGAAGGCGTTGGAACTGAAAGATGAGCATGGCTACACCTTCGTTCACCCTTTCGATGATGAGAACGTCATCGCCGGTCAGGGCACCATCGGATTGGAAATCCTCGACCAGCTGCCAGATGTAGAAGCTGTCGTCGTTCCTGTAGGTGGCGGTGGACTTATCTCTGGTGTAGCCTTTGCTATCAAGTCGCTGAATCCTAACGTCAAAGTATATGGTGTTCAGGCTGAAGGAGCCGCAAGTATGGTTCAGAGTCTGCACGACCATAAACAGGAGAAGTTGCCTTCTGTAGCAACCGTAGCCGATGGTATTGCCGTAAAGGAACCGGGCAAGATTACCTTTGAAACTTGCTCCAACTATGTAGACGAAATCGTAACCGTGAGCGAGGATGAGATCTGTGCAGCCATCCTGAAACTCATAGAGAGCGAGAAGATGGTAGCCGAAGGCGCCGGTGCAGCCAGTGTGGCAGCCGTAATGTACAACAAGGTTCCGGTGAAGGGCAAGAAAACCATCTGCGTTGTAAGCGGCGGTAACATCGACGTAACCATCCTGAACCGCGTCATCACCCGTGGTCTTGCCAAGAGCGGACGTCTCTGTACCATCGAGATGGAGCTGGATGACAAACCGGGAGAATTGGTAGAGGTCTGCTCCGTCATCGCCGGATTGGGTGGCAACATCACCGGTGTTCACCACGACCGTTCTGCCAACCGCAACAAGGTGAATGCCTGCGTGCTCCGCCTGACGATGGAGACTCGCGACGAGGAACACGTAAAAGAAATCAAGGAGGCTTTGGAATCAAAGGGATTCCATCTCTGGATAGTATAACCGTGCAGAGACTTACAAAAATCCATAAAATATAAAAAGAGGGTGTGCCGTCAGTTGATAGCGCATCCTCTTTTTATATATCATTAAAAGCTTTATTACCATCAAGCTCTTTTGTTATTGAGCTTTATCTTTAATAGAGCTACTTTACTTCCTTGAGCAAGCAAGGGCGAACCTTCTCGGTTACACCAGCTTCCTCAGTAATCACGGTAGTGAGAGGCTTGCGATCGGCAGCATTCTTTGCCACCATCACCTTGTAATCACCAGCCTCAACCTGCCACTGACTATCAACCTCATTGAAAGAAGCCAGGTTCTTGTATGGGATGTCGATAGTAACTGTCTCCGACTCACCAGGCTGCAAATTCTTAGTCTTGGCGAAACCACGAAGTTCTCTGGTTGGTTTATCCATATCCTTGCCAGGAGCTGCCACATATACCTGAACAACTTCCTTACCAGCTACCTTACCAGCATTCTTCACAGTCACCAGGACCTTGATATTGCCCTGTGCATCCTTCGTTACCACAGGTTTGCCATACTTAAAGGTAGTATAGCTCATACCATAACCAAAAGGAAAAGATACAGGCACATTCTTAGTCTGGTAATAACGATAACCTACATAAACACCATCATTATACTCGGTGTAATCCACATTCTTCACGTTACCCTTGCTACCGATGCCCTTGCCCATAAACATACCAAGCACATCATCAACCTTGACAGTCTCAGGGTTAGGGAAATCAGCCTTAGAAGGAACATCGTTATAACTTACAGGCCATGTCATAGGAAGACGACCAGAAGGATTCTCCTTACCCGCCAAGATGTCAGCAACACAGTTACCACCCTCCTGACCAGGCAACCAAGACAACAATACAGCATCAGGACCACCAATCCAACTCTTGGTCTCAACAACGCCGCATACATTCAAGATGACAACCACCTTCTTACCTGCCTTATGGAAAGCGTTGCAAACGCCAGAAATCATATCCTTCTCCTCCTTGGTGAGATTGAAGCTATCAGAAATCTTTCGATCCAAGAACTCACCAGACGACTTACCAATAGTGATGATTGCCATATCGTTGTTTTTGACGGCAGCAGACATATTCAATTCAGCAAGGCTCATCTCAGGGATGAAGTGACCAGGCAAGAAAGCCTCCAAAGGATTCTTTGGCTTTGGCAAGTTCGCCTTTGCCTTTGGAGCATACTCTATGTATGACTTCTGGATGTCGCCATCCACCTGATAGCCAGCATTCTTCAAACCATCCAACAAACTTACCACATAAGCATGGTTAACATTGCCAGAACCAGTACCACCAGCTATGAAATCATAAGAAGTATTGCCGAAGAGAGCTATGTTCTTAATCTTCTGAACGAGTGGCAATACATTCTTGTTATTCTTCAATAACACCATTCCCTCGGTAGCGGCATTGCGAGCCACCAAAGCATGTCCCTTCAAATCAGGGTTGTTGTCGGCAACATACTGCTTGAAACGAGGAGTCTGCATGATATACTCCAAGATATGGCGTACATTGCGGTCGAGGATTTCCATCGACAGGCGACCATTGAGCACAGCCTTGCGAATCTCCTTCACCTGGTCTGCCTTACCTGGCATCAACAGGTCGTTACCCGCTTCCATCTGGGCAGCTGCGCTAAGACCACCAAACCAGTCAGTCATCACCATACCCTTGAATCCCCACTCATGGCGAAGAATCTCTGTTATCAAGTCACAACGCTCGCTAGACATCGTACCATTGATGAGATTGTAAGAAGTCATCACTGTCCAAGGCTGAGCCTCCTTGATAACGATTTCGAAAGGTTTCAAGTAAATCTCACGGAAAGTACGTGGATTACCGATAACATTGTTACGAGTACGATTGGTCTCCTGGTTGTTCAGTGCGAAGTGCTTCAACGAAGTACCGACATCGTTGCTCTCGATACCATTCACCATAGCTGCACAAATGGTACCAGCCAACAATGGATCTTCTGAATAATACTCAAAGTTACGACCACAAAGAGGATTACGCATAATATTGGTAGCAGGTGCCAACAAGACATCTACGCCATAATGCTTCACCTCGTCTCCCATAGAGGTACCTACGGAATACACCAAGTCTTTGTTCCAGGTAGAGCTCATCACTGTAGCCACAGGGAAGTGGGTACAGTAGAATGTCTTATCGGTATTCTTGCGTTTAGGGTCGATGCGAAGACCAGCAGGACCATCGGCTACAACCGTAGCAGGAATGCCCAGACGCTCAATACCATTCACCTGACCTGCGGCACCCTGTACCAACTGACCTTGGTTACCAATGGTAGCCTCCATCTGGCTCTCATACTTACCCGTAGAACCTACCACCAACTGAATCTTCTCATCGAGAGTCATCGCATTGATGACATCCTGGATAGGAGACACACCCAACTTTGGGTTCTGTGCTTGCACTACGAAAGTCGCAGAAAAAAGCACACATGAAGAAACTAATAATTGTTTTATCATTGTCTATATCTTATTTTTTAAATAATCTTTTACAAAACTCTTACTTGAAAAACTTATTTTATCATTTGAAAATCTTCTGTGCGAACTCTGTAAGATACACACGCCAATTACGCCAGATGTGGCCGCCCTCGGTCTCCATATAGGTATATTTATACCCCTTCTCATCGAAATAGCGACGCAAGCCGGCTGTACTCTTATACAAGAAGTCGGTCTTTCCCATACCTATCCAATACAATTTTGGCTTGTTCTTAAACAAGGTTGCCAACTGCTGCTTCGCCTCCTCGTCCTCTTGCAGCATCTTATAGAAATCGCTGCGAAAATCGCCAGTCTTTCCCACATGCAAACCAGCGGAGAATAGACCAACGTAATCAAACTTATTAGGGAAACGGCGAGAGATGTCAAAGGAGTGTCCACCACCCATTGACAAACCGCAGATGGCACGATGCGCCTTATCCTTGCCCACCTTGTAATGGCTCTCCACATAGTTCATCACATCAGGGAAGCTCTCATCCATCGTAGCCACCGCCTTGGCACCTTGGTAACCATAGAAAGAAGGCACATACATACCTGCCGACCACTCACCTGGAGCAGCCTGGCAATTAGGATTGCCATTGGTCATCACCACGACCATAGGCTTAGCCTTACCTGTGGCAATCAAATTATCAAGAATATGCTGTGCACGACCTAAAGTAGTCCAAGCATCCTCATCGCCACCTGCGCCATGAAGCAAGTAGAGCACTGGGTAATCCTTTCCCTTGTCGTAACCTGCTGGGGTATAGACGGTCATACGACGCTGCATCTTGAGCGTAGGACTGTCATACCAAACCTTCTGCACATTGCCATGAGGCACCTCATTGACGGTGTAGAGGTCACCACAGTCGCCTTTCTTGTCAGACAAGATAAAAATATTGGTTTCCAAAGTGATGTCACGAGTGATATAGACGCTTCCAGGATCCACAATCTTCACACCATCCAAGATGAGATTATAAGAATAAAGCTCAGGAGAAAGATTAGTGCTGGTAAAGCTCCATACTCCTTTGTCATCCTTCACCAAGTCTGCCACTCCCGGTGCATCATACTTTCCCACAGGGGTATCAATCTGCTTGGTAGGCAAGAAGTCGCCCGTAATCTGCACTTTCTGTGCATTGGGAGCCTTGAGACGGAAAGTAACTGTATGGTTGGCGTTTAACTCTGGAGATACCACAGGTACGTTGTCGAACAAAGCTTGTTGTGCAAAGCTGCTCATGCTCAAGAGCAAGGCTGTTGCCATAAATGTTATCTTTTTCATTGTGATGTTGTTTGAAGTTACTTAAAGATTTTCTGGGCAAACTCACCCAGGTAGATGCGCCAGTTGCGCCAGATATGACCGCCATCGGTCTCCATATAGGTGAACGGATAATGGTTCTTGGTCAGTTTCTCTCTAAAGGCGGTATTGTCCTTAAACAGGAAGTCGGTGTTGCCGATACCAATCCAGAAGAGCTTTGGCTTGGCAGCAAACAAGTCTGCCAACTTCTTGTCGAAGTTATCATAGATGTACTCGTTGGCGCCACCACTTCTTTGTTCCTTGCCAATGGCTGCCGAGAAGAGCCCCACATAACCAAAGGTCTTAGGATTGTTGATGGAAATGTAAAGGGAATGGAAGCCACCCATAGACAAACCTGCTATGGCACGGTTCTGACTATTTGCCAAAGTGCGATAACGGGCATCCACAAACTTCACTACCTCAGGGAAAGATACCTCGAAAGAACCCTCCATGGTCTTAGGCAATCCCAATGTAGGGACTATCAGATTATCCGAAGTCTGTCCTGGAGCTGCCTCCTGAGAGATATTGCCATTGGTCATGACAACGATCATTGGCTTCGCCTTGCCTTGCGCAATGAGGTTATCGAGGATTTGCGAAGCACGTCCCAAATCCATCCACGCTTCCTCGTCGCCACCGATGCCATGCAAGAGATAAAGCACAGGATATTTCCGCTTGCTGGTCTCGTAACCAGCAGGAGTATATACTGTCATACGGCGAGTAAGGCCAGCTTTGGCATCATCATACCAGACCTTTGATACGGTTCCATGCGCTACCTTGTTGACCTTGTAGAGATCTGCCTTTCCACCGCCTACCAGGAAATAGTTGGAAACGTTGGCGATGTCACGCACGGTATAGACGTTGAGATGGTCGGTAACACTGGCGCCATCCACCATCATGGTATAGCTATAAAGCTCTGGTGCCAAAGGAGCAGTAGTTGTAAAAGACCACACGCCCTTCTCATCCTTCTTCAAATCGGCTACTCCAGGCATATCATACTTACCCATCGGGGTATCTATTTTCTTGGTTGGCAAGAAGTCACCTGTTATCTGTACTTTATGTGCCTCTGGTGCCATGCAGCGGAAAGTAACGGTCTTGTCTGCATGAATCTCAGGAGATAGAGGCATCTGTCCTCCGAACAAGGCTTGCTGTCCGAAGGCAGATCCACCAATCGCACACAATGTTATTGCTAATATCGAAAATCTTTTCATTGGATATAACGTTTTACTTTTTATATTAATTACCAAAACTCTATTATCTTTTTCAATAACTGTTGATTATTCAAAATCTACAGCTTGATGAAAGGTATCTACCATCCTATTCAAGACTTTACTTGGCGATGGCTGCAAACTTAATCTTAAATGATCCTTTGCCAGCCGATCCATCCACACCACTCTGGGTTTCAAGGTCAGCGCCCTCGAATGAGAATAAGTCTTGTCCCTCTGCATCCTTAGCGGTAGAGATGATGATCTTACCAGCCGTGATGTATTGTGCGACACCAGCCTCATCCACGAAGTAACTACCACCCATGAAACCGTATTGAGGGAAAGCATAACCATTGCCCATCAACCAAGGCTCTGAAGCATTCCCTTGAATGGTATATTCACCAGCCAAGTCTGTATGACCGAGCTGATTGGCATTCACTGCCTCCAGATAAGCAGCAGGCTGACCTGCTGGATTGTTGATAGAGATGATATACTTGGTAGCATTAGGATTCACGACAACAGGAGCACCCGTTGACCAATCGACAATCTGAGTTGGAGCGATAGTAAGAGTATAGCCCGATGCCTCTGGGTCATCCTGTCCCACGACGAAGGCAAGCTCTCCTACATAATTCAACTTCACTCGCTGACCGGCGGCATTGGTAAACAAACCGTTCAAGTAATACTTGCCCTCGATAAGAGATACGTCGATGTCACCACTCTTCATTGCCTCACCATTCACCTTGACCACACAAGTTTTGTTAGCCACGGTCTCAGCTACGGTATAAGAGGCAGCGGGAAGAATCCACTCGGTACTACCAAAACTAACCTGAATGGTGGTTCCCTTTACATCTTTTATATCTACATTGAGTGCCTTCACGCCTTTCTTTAACTTAGTGGTAGGCTGCACGGTAGCCTCTTGCGATGTATAATTCTGCATATCTGCATATACTCCCTGCATACCATCAAGAGCATCGTTATCGCAGGCTGTGAAACACAGCCCTGCAATAAACAGACTTAATATTGAACCTATATATTTTTTCATATCAATATCATTTAAATATCATTTATTAGAAGATTACCATCCCGTATTCTGCTGGATATTAGGATTCAATTCTCTTTCCTTCAAAGGAATAGGAAGCAACATGTGCTTGTCTTGGAATCCGAAAGTAGAATTGGAGAAATCCCAACTTACGCCCTTGGAAGAGTAGTTAGGAATTTCCTTACCCTGTGAACCCAAGGCTTTCTTGGCATCACCCCAACGTACCAAGTCCTGGAATCGGGTACTTTCCAGACAGAGTTCCAAGCGCTTCTCTGTCTTGATGTCGTCCAAGGTAACGCTAGTCAAAGGAGTCTCCTTGGCACGTTCACGAATCTGGTTGATGTCATAGAGAGCCTTGTCTGGCTGACCAGCCTGTAAGTTAGCCTCGGCAGCCAGGAGGAGAACTTCGGCATAACGCATAATCTTTCGGTCGGTATATTGAAATCCCTGGAAGTAGGAGGCATCCATGATGTTGTCACTCTTCAATACGCGGTTCTTGAAGAAGAGGTAGCCTTCACATCCATAGATGTTCTGACCAGGATTCAACTTCACACCGTATGCTGTCATCTGATCACTATTGAGCAGGGTCTTCTGCAAACGATATCCATTCTTGCCCTCTGCTTTTACAAATGCATCATAGAGAGACTTGCGAGGATTCAAGAAGCCGTAGGTTCCCTGAGCCACTTCGTCGGCAGCCTTGCCTTTGAGCGTCATATTGCCAGTACGCCATCCTTGCATCAGGAAGGTCATGTCCATCTGGGACCAAGTCTGCTCCTGGTCATTACGCCACTGCAATTCGAGCATAGACTCACAGTTGTTGTTGTTGACAGCATGAAACTGCATGTCATAGTCGCCACGGAAGAGGTCGTACTTCTTGGAATCAACCACCTCATTGAGTACGGATGCAGCCTCCTGATACTTTTTCTGGAAGAGATAAGCCTTGCCCAAATAAGCCTTTGCCACTTCCTGGGTAACACGCATACCCGTCTCCTGATCGTCCTTGTTTTTCTTGGAAGGCAAGGCATTCATGCCGATAGCCTCTTTCAAGTCTGCCTCCACAACAGCCCAAAGTGCCTCTGGAGTACTGTTTGGCCGACGGTACTCATCTGTAGCCAAGAGATGATCTACCAATGGAGCTGTACCCCAAAGGGTAACCAGCTCGAAGTTAGCCCAAGCACGGAAGAAATAAGCCTCGGCTATGGCACGCTTCTTGACTTCCGTATCATTAGCCACCTTCTCTATGATGAGGTTTGACTGATAGATGACACCATAGAGCCCCGAGAACAGACCCTCGACATTGCCGTTGCTAGAATCGAAGGTATATTCATTCAACTGCTCGTATGAGTTGTTGTCGCCACGACTACCACCGCCACACCAAGCATCATCCGAAAGCATATTCTTGGTAAAGAACCAAGTATAATACAATCCCTTCACACGGCTATACATGGCAGCCACCGCCTGCTCGGTCTGCTCATTGGTCTTGTAGAAATCATCCTGACCACCCATATTGCCATGCTTTGCTATATCGAGTCTGTCTTCACAACCGGCAAACAACACTGCCACAACGAGAAGCAGACTATATATGATATTCTTTTTCATAATTTCCTAATGTTATTATATATATAGAATATGTATAGTGTTAGTTATATGAACCCTCAAGACCTTAGAACTCCAAGTTGAAGCCCATTACTACCTTCCTTGAGGTTGGATAACCGCCTTTGTCGATACCCATACCCACTACATCATTGGTAGAAACCTCAGGGTCGAAGCCTGGGTACTTGGTGATGGTGAAGAAGTCATCGAGAGACACATAGAGGCGCAAGTTACTGATTGCTACCTTCTTGAGAAGAGTCTTCGGTAAACTGTAGCCCAACTGAATCTGCTTAATCTTAAAATAAGATCCATCATATACCATTGCGCTGGATGTAGCATACTTGTCCATATTGTTGGCACCAGCACGTGGCTTGCTACCATTAGGATTGCTCTCCGTCCAACGGTCGTCATAGAAGAGTTTCTTCATCTTGTTGACCATAGGGAAGTCGGTACGGTTGATACAGTTGAATATCTTGTTGCCTGATGCACCAGAACCAAATACTGCCAAGTCGAAACCTTTGTAAGCTGCGGTCAAGGTGATACCATAGGTGAAGTCTGGAATGGCACTACCCAAGTCCATCTTGTCATCATCGGTCAAATCACCACTATCATTCAGGTCGGCAAAAGTTGGATCGCCCGTCTTTGGGTCTATGCCTGTAAACTGATAGCCGCGGAAGTAATACACAGGATAGCCCTTCTCGAAGTATGTGAGAGGCACATTCATAAAGGTAGTACCCTGCAAACGAGTCAAGGATGGGTCGAGATAAGTAACCTCGTTCTTCAAGGTAGCGAGGTTGCCACGTACACTGTAGCTGAAATCACCGATGTTGTCTCTCCAACCGAGTTCAAACTCGAATCCCTTGTTGCTTACGTTACCAGCATTGATAGGAGATGTAGTGCCGCCGATAACCAAAGATGGAGTGGTACCACCCACGAGCAAGTCCTTGGTCTTCTTCACGAAATAGTCCATGCTGAAGTTCATTCTGCCAGCAAAGAGGAGCGCATCAATACCCAAGTCGGTCTGCTCTGATGTTTCCCACTTCAGTTTATCGTTACCCATACTAGATGGACTAACAGACGTTGTATAATTATTACCAGGAACTAACGGATAAAAGCTACCCTGCGCCATATCGGTGCTGTAGGCATAGCCACCCAAGGAAGCCAAGCTACCATTCTGGCCCCAGCTGGCACGCAATTTCAAACTAGCCACAACATCTCTTAAAGGCTCGAAGAACTTTTCCTCAGAAATGGTCCAACCTCCAGACACAGCTGGGAAATATCCCCAACGATTGGTAGCTGGAAGCTTAGATAAGTCGGCAGCATCTGCACGGAGGGAAGCCTGCAGATAATAACGGTTCTTATAATCGTAACTCAAACGACCAAAGTAAGAATACTTGGCTGAGCGAGTTTTCTCACCACCTACAGACTTGGTAGCAGAAGCGGATGCGAAATTCAGATAGTAGAACAATGGATTGTTTTTCTTGACAGCGTCTTCACCATTAGCCTGCAAACCACCCTGCACGTAATCGTAGGTAGATTCCTGGAAAGAAATACCAACCATGGCATTCACGGTATGGTCACCAAACTTCTTCATATAGTTGGCAAAGTTTTCCCATTGATAATAGATAGAGGTAGAAGAAGATGCACTCTGATCTACATAATCACGGCTTTGCGTTGCATTTCCATAGAAAGGAAGTGAAGTGGAAGAACTGCGAGTACCCGACAAACGGTAACCAAGGCGAGAAGTAATCACAAGATCCTTGATAGGCTTGAAATCTGCATAAATGGAACCATTCACATTGAATCCACTGTTACGAGATATGCCATTGTCACGCATCACGAATGGGTTGAACTGCTCACCTGCATAGAAAGCAGACACACCATAGTAGTTACCAGCCGCATTGGTCAAGAGATGCTTTCCGCTTGCCAAGGCACTAGCAACATGAGCAGGCAAGTTTCCACCCTCGTATGCAACAGGGGTCAATGGATCCATAGAAAGCACAGCTGCCATCATAGAACCATACTCAGAACCCTCAGAAACAGAACGAGCGTTATATTTTTCAATCTGGTTAGTAGTACCCACCTTCAACCATGGCTTGATCTGATATTCAGCATTGATGGTAGCGGTGAGACGACGATAGAGATCATTATTACCTCTTACCATACCATCATTGTCAAGATAAGTAAGCGAAAGATAGTAGTTGCCATTTTGGTTACCACCCGTAAAGCCCAGGTTGTGCTTCTGCATCTTACCCTTGCCATAGATGGCATCTACCCAGGAGGTATTGGTTGTTCCATCCCAATTCTTCAAGAGATAATCCTCGGTAAAGGTCTTACCTTCTTTCATATATTGGATATATTCTTCGGCATTGAGCAACTTAGGCTTTTTAGCAAGCGATTCGATGGCATATTGGAAATCATATGTTATCTTTCCACTACCCACAGTACCCTTCTTCGTAGTAATGAGAACCACGCCATTACCTGCCTCAGCACCATATATGGCAGCAGAAGCGGCATCCTTCAACACTTCCATAGATGCAATGTCATTAGGATCGATACCACTAATATCGCCTAGGCGCACACCATCTACTACATAGAGAGGATCGGAAGAACCATTGGAAGAGAAACCACGGATACGAACGGTTGGTGATGCACCCGGACGAGCAGAAGAAGAGACAATCTGTACACCTGCGGTCTTACCCTGAAGAGCAGACTTGGCATTGGTGATGGTACGATTTTCCATATCTTCTTTCTTCACCTGAGAGATGGCACCTGTTACAGAACTCTTCTTCTGAACGCCATAGCCTACAACCACCACATCGTCGAGTACCTTGTTGTCTTCATTTAATGTTATCTTGAGTCTGGAAGAGTTGGCTAATACCTCTTTATTCTTATAGCCAAGATAAGAGAAGACAAGGGTCTTACCTTTTTGCACCTGGATCGTAAAGTTACCATCCATATCAGTTACAGTACCACCCTTGTTGTCTCCCTGCACACGCACGGTAACACCAATCAAAGGGTCGGCATTTTGGTCAACTACGAGACCAGCGACTTTCATCAGTTCCTGCGCCAAGGCAGCAGAACCGGAAATCATCAATAAGAACACGAAGGTTAGGAACCTTCTGTAATCATTCATTTTTCTCATAGATTTTTCTCATTAAGATAATACTTTATTAGTTAAGCTTTTATTCTTGTAAATCTGTTAATTGTTTACGGCTGCAAAGGTAGTACTTTTTATCATACACCTTTTTCTAACTTGTTTTCTTGTGTTACGTTTTTGTTCAAAATGGGGTTTTCTATATGTTCAAAAACTTGCGTATTTGTTAAAAAACTCTTATAAACCTTGTATATATCAAGGTTTTATAGTACTTTTGCAGCAACTATCAAAACCATCGATTATGAAACGAACAAAGGTATTTTATAACGTACTCATCCTCTTGGCTGCCCTTCTTCTTACTGCTTGCCAGGACCAAAAAGACATCCCCGAAGTCTCTTCACCCGAGAAGAACCTCGTCCTGTCTGATCATATCTCCAACCAAAAGGTGAAGAGCATCTGCGAAGACAGATACGGACAAATCTGGATAGGTACCTTCCGTGGTCTCAACAAATATGATGGCAACCAGTATCACCAATACTACTGCGTGGACGATTCACTGGGATTGCCCGACAACAATATTACCGACATTTATCGTGACTCCCACAACCGACTCTGGGTAGCCACCGTCAATGGCGTATGCCTATACCAGACCAATGGCAATTTCAAACGAGTAAGTATCAATGGCAATAACAAGAACATCGAAAAAATCCTGGAAGACAAGGAGGGAAGAATCTTCCTTCTCACGATAACAGACCTGTATCAATATGACGAAAAAAACAACAAAGCCATCATCAGGCTCTCCAAGATGGTGGAGAAGAACTGCTATAACTACTCTTGCCATATAGACCGAAAAGATGTGATGTGGATTGTTACCTCTTACTCTGTCAAGGGATATCGCACCCAAGACCTCAAACTTATCGTCCAAAGCCCTGTACAGAGTTATCCCATCGCCTCTTTTCTCCTCGATGGGCATCAGCTCTACATCTCTGGCTACAATGGAATGCAGCTCTTTGATACGAACACCCGGAAATGGCAACATCTCCCTGCAGCATTGCAAGGCTTGCAAATCCCCAACGACATGGTCAACTGCATCCATCCGTATGGCGCAAAAGGAAACCTTCTGCTTAGCACCACCAAACACGGATTATTCTATTTCAATACCCAGAAGGGAACCATCCTGCCACAAAACGACAAGAATTTCCCATTCGAAGTGCCTGATATGCAAGTCAACAAGATGTTAACCGACTCCAAGGGCAACCTTTGGCTCGGGTCTGAAGACGATGGCGTAAAAACCATCTATAGATACAAGGATATGTTTAATAGCATGCCTGCCCTTCAACGTGCCATCGGCAAACAGCCCGTACTCTCCGTAGCCACCGACAGGAATCATCACCTTTGGATTTCTACCAAGAAGAACGGACTCTATATGTATGACTTGCAAACCCAGCAACTCAAGGACATACCGATGATTTCCTATAGCAACGGCAACAAGAAGAATGCCACCACCAACATCTTTGTGGATAGCAGCAATCATCTATGGCTAGCCAATGGCGACCATGTGGCAAAGTACCAATACGATGGCAACAATCTCAACAAGGTAGCCTCCTACCCTTGCTTCATGCCTATGGACATCAGCCAAGACGCAAAGGGAAACATCTGGGTATCCACGGCATCCGTCAACATCTACTGCATTTCAGCACAAAGTGGAGAGATGACCAAAAAACAACTCTTCCCTACCACTTTCTGCTTCATTCCCAGCATCATGCTCTTGCAGAATGACAACATGCTCATATCTGCCTTCTACAAACCCATCCTCGAAATGAATGGAGACAACTTCGATATCCAAGAGTTTAAAGTGAATCCGGATGACTGGAAGAAGTGCATCAAGCGAAGTGTGTATATCCCAACCAAGAACTATCAAGACCGCAAGGGCAACATCTGGTTGGGTACAGTTACCAACGGACTCTTGAAGTATGACGCAAAGAGCCGCAAGCTGACCACCATAGCAGGAATCTCCTGCTCCGACATTTCCAGCATCGAGGAAGATAGAGATGGAAACATTTGGGTCAGTACGCTGTATGGACTCAACAAGATAGATGGAAAAACAGAAAAGGTAACCACCTACAACGAGGCTGACGGTGTGAAAGGCTTCCAATTCTACGATAGGGCATCGTGCAAGCTATCAGATGGAACTCTCATCTTCGGCGGTACCCAAGGGCTCACCATCTTCAATCCACAAAACGTAAACACGAACCAACAGATAAGTCTGCTTTTCGAAACACTCAAGGTACATAATGAGATTATGCTTCCTGGCAAGAATGGATGTATCAAGGAGAGTATGGAAGAATCACCCCATATCCACCTAAGCTACAAACAAAACAGCTTCAGCATCGCCTTTTCGGCCATCGACTACAGCGACTACAAGCACATCCATTACTTCTACCAAATGGCAGGATTCGACAATACATGGATTGATGCAGGCAATAACAACGAGGCGTACTACTCTAATCTGCCAGCTGGCAACTATACCTTCAAGGTCAAGATGGCAGGCAACGACTCCGACAATATCATCGCCGAAAAAAGCATACAGGTAAGCATCGCCCCTGAGCCTTGGAACTCTTGGTGGGCATGGTGCCTATACCTTATTATAATGGGATGCGTCGGCTTCGTGATCTATCGGCAGAAGATGCGCATCAGCATTGAGAAGAACATGGTTCAAAAGGCTAAGGATGAGAAGGAGCAGGAACAGCGCATCAACAAGATGAACATGAGTTTCTTCGCCAACATCTCGCATGAGTTCCGGACACCACTCACCATGATTTCGGGACCAGTGGAACAACTCTGTGAAAGTGAAAGCATCAACAAGCACGACAAGTTGCTATTGAACATCATCAACCGAAGCGTGGATAGAATGCTGAGACTCGTCAACCAGTTGCTCGACTTCAACAAGTTGGAGAACGACACGCTCCGCTTGCACGTCAAGCAAACCGACATTATCACCGAGATGAAACGCATCATGGACCTCTTCATCGTGAATACAGAGGAGAAAGGTATCACCTTGAACTGTCACGGACTAGAAGGTTCCTACCTGATGCTTCTGGATTCTGACAAACTGGAAAAGATTATCAACAACCTGATGTCCAACGCCATGAAGTTTACCCCTCGTGGCGGTAAGATAGATGTATCTTTCGACACCGGGACCACTAACAAGGGAGAACAGATTATCACCATCACGGTGGCTGATACAGGCAAGGGAATCCCACAGAATGAGGTGGAGAATATCTTCAAGCGATATTATCAGTTGAACAACCAGTCCACAGGCACCATCAACTGGGGTACTGGCATCGGACTCTACTATGCCCGCAGCCTAGCCGTCCTTCACCATGGCGATTTAAAGGCGGGCAATCGCAAGGACTGCCAGGGAGCCATCTTCACAGTTACCCTGCCTACCGATGAGAGCCTCTATGCCGCCAACGAGAAAGCCCCTTTGGAGCAAGACCAGAAGATGGCTTTTCCACTGCACGACAGTCAGAAAGTGGCAGACAAGGTAAGTCAAGACAACAGTACAGACAACCGTCCGAAAATACTTATCGTAGATGATGACACCGAAGTGGTGCATTATCTTCGTACCCTCCTGGCATCATCCTATCGCATCATCTACCGTTTCGATGCCGAGAGCGCCCTGAAGGCGACAAGGGAGGAAGAACCTAGCCTCATCCTCAGCGATGTGGTGATGCCGGGAATGAGCGGCTATGATCTCTGCAAGGAAATCAAGCAAGACATCCAACTCTGCCATATCCCAGTCATCCTGGTAACGGCAAAGACCACCACCGAAAACCAAGTGGAGGGTCTGAACAGTGGAGCAGATGCCTACGTTACCAAACCATTCACCCCCAAGGTTCTCCTGGCTATGATCAACTCGCAACTCACCAACCGTGAGAAGACCAAGACCATCCTAACCAACGCCACGGAGACCGACAAGAACGTGGAAGAAGTGCTGTCGCCACAAGACAAGCTCTTCATGGACGAACTCTATCATATGATGGAGCAGGAACTAGCCAACTCGGAATTGGATGTCAACAAGGTAACGAAACTGATGCACATCTCCCGCACAAAGCTCTACTACAAGGTCAAGGGACTCACAGGAGAGAATCCAAGCGTCTTCTTCAAGACCTATAAGCTTAATCGTGCCGCCACCCTCATCGTGGAAGGCAAGTACAACATCTCGGAGATTGCCTACATGACGGGATTCAACACCCTCTCCCACTTCTCAACCAGCTTCAAGAAGCAATTTGGATGTACACCGAGCGAATATAGTAAGAAAACTTATTAAATTTTGATGCGAAACAGGCCTATTATGGGAAAAATTGCTTATCTTTGCATCTAGAATGATTTAATAATAGAAAAAGAAAATAAATTATGAACGCAATTCACACAGACAATGCGCCTGCAGCTATCGGTCCATATAGCCAGGCTATCGAAGTAAACGGTTTCGTATTTGCATCAGGTCAGATTCCTATCGACCCAGCAACAGGTAATTTCGTTGAGGGTGGCATCAAGGAGCAGACTCGCCAGAGCCTCACCAACGCCCAGAACATCCTGAAGGCAGCAGATACCGACCTTTCTCATGTGGTTAAGACTACAGTTTATCTGAACAGCATGGACGATTTCGCTGCCATGAACGAGGTATATGCCGAGTTCTTCAGCCAGCCATATCCAGCCCGTTCTGCCGTAGCTGTAGAGAAGTTGCCAAAGGGCGCCCTCGTAGAGGTAGAGGTTTTGGCAGCCAAGTAATTCTTCCTCTTTTCTGTCAGGAAGTAAAGTTTCAAGGTGAAAACATTCTTTAGATGGTATCAAGCATTACATTAAAGAATCTGATTATAGGCTATCGTTCGAAGCATCAGCTCCGGGCGATAGCCTCACCTGTTCATGCCTCGCTCCAAGCCGGTGAACTGACCTGTCTCATCGGAGCCAACGGAGTGGGCAAATCTACCTTACTCAGAACTTTAGCCGGATTTCAGCCAGCACTTGATGGCGAAATTCTGATTCAAGACAAATCTCTTTCCGATTTTTCAGCCCAGGAACTCGCCAGGGAAATCAGCATCGTTCTCACATCGAAGACAGACCATGCCCAACTCTCTGCCGAAGAGATTGTAGGCATAGGCCGTTCTCCCTATACCGGTTTCTGGGGCACATTATCAGCTGCCGATAAGCAGATTGTAGCCTCTGCACTTCAGGAAACGGGCATTCAGCATCTTGCCCAGAGAAATATCAGCAAACTGAGCGATGGTGAGCGCCAGAAGGTAATGATAGCCAAAGCCTTGGCGCAGCAAACCCGCATCATCATCCTGGACGAGCCAACCGCCTTCCTCGATTTCCCCAGCAAGATAGAAACCCTACAGATGCTCCGTCGCCTGGCGCACGAACAGCATAAAACCATATTACTGTCAACCCATGATGTTGAGTTGGCGCTCCAGCTCTCCGACCGTCTCTGGCTGATGGAAGAAAGCCGTTTCTCTATCGGCACTCCTAAAGAGTTGGCTGCCGATGGTTCCTTATCCAGATTCATCAATCGTGACGGCATCCGATTCAACAAGGATTCCCTCCGCATCGAAATCAAATGAGTTTTCGTAATTGATTTTTTCTATGGTTGCACGCAAGCACATGAAGAATAATTCTCAAGTGGCTCAGTTTGCTAACTCAAGTAGCTCAGTTTGCTAACTCAAGTGGCTCAATCAGCGAGTTCAGACGTCTCAGTTAGCTGAAGCAGAAGTCTCGATAAGCCTACGGATACGGCTCCGTCAGCCTACGCAGTCATATCCGTAACCTAACGGAGTCATATTCGTAACCCGATACAGTCATATTCGTAAGCCAATACAGCCATATTCGTGAATAAGTTTTAGATAATTATCTATCATCCATCACGATTTACATACACCACGCACATTAATACACTAATATACAGATACTTAAATAGCATGACAGATACTCCGAAAACGGGAATATCCATCACGCTATACAGAAGAGATAATGTAAGCGGCTCCGCATTTATACCATTGTAGTCTTCTCATTTGTTCGTACCTTTGC
>ERZ507057.9-NODE-9-length-66792-cov-18.8821_pt1 | contig 66792 bp, 60 predicted proteins | sample MGYA00512289_ERZ507057 | MGnify/ENA metagenome assembly ERZ507057 | reverse complement strand
CTGGCTGGGACGAAAATTACCTGTCAAAACTTTTGGAGGCGAACGCATTTTGATGCGTCCCCTGAAGTTTAGAACTTGTGTTCTAAAGTATCGAACTTATGTTCTAAAGTATAGAACATAGATTTTTCGCAAGTGTCAGAACAAATTCATGATGAACTGAAAACAATTCGACCTGTACGGTTGGAACGCCCTGAAAGGGCAGAAGCTCTTAGCCCAGGGCAACGCCCTGGGTATAAAGGCAGTCAGCAAGTCGCCCTGTAAGGGCAAAAGCTTTACTAATTGCCGGGAATTTTAAAGCTTTTGCCCTTACAGGGCGACAAGTTTGCGAACATAATAACCCAGGGCGTTGCCCTGGGCTAAGAGCTTCTGCCCTTTCAGGGCGTGCTGGGTAGTTACATACATGGACCATTCTTTTTGTTAAAGGCAGTTAAAAAAAGCACTTTTTTCTCATCTTCGATTAAACCTTTTGTGTTTTGCAGGGTCTTATTACTGATTAGAATTCATAAACTGAACTTTTATTATATCGTGTGAGAAAAGTTCAATAGGATTTATTAGTTAGTATTTAGGTAGTAAGAGCATTCTCTTTGTGAAAAGGGGGTGCTTTTTTTTGTGTTCTTATATTTTTTTCTTAACTTTGCAGATAATTAGGTCTTCATTCTGTGGATTAGATTTATTAATGATGCAGATTTAGGCCTTCACTCAAATGAATATCAAAACAAAACTACAATGAAGAAAACAATTTCCATGCTCGTGATTGCGGTTCTGGGTGCCACCTGTTTCTCGTCATGCGGCGAGAAGAAAAAGAGCAATGTCATCATAGCCCCTAAGCCTGCTGCTCCAAAACCTAAGAAGACGCAGGAATTGAGTAGTTATGAGCAGTCGCGCGACATCTCCTGGCTCGGCAAGACTTATCGTGTAGTGATGAAACGAGAGTCTGATCACAGTCTGCCTTTGGTGGAGAGTGAGGATCATACCAAGTACTACGACAACAAGATTACGATCAAGGTGTTGCGGGAGGACGGAACAGAGTTCTTCAGCCGCACTTTCCAGAAAAGCGATTTTACGGGTTATCTTGATACCGAAACCAAGAAGACGGGTGCCTTGTTGGGTATCGTTTTTGTTGAGGTGAAGGGCGACGTGCTGCATTTTGCAGGCAGTGTGGGTTCACCCGATGTGACCAGTGATGAGTATGTCCCCCTTGTAATCACTGTCAACCGGATGGGTGCTGTCAGTATAGCCAAGGACAGCCAGTTGGACACAGCAGGTGATGAAGACGAAAAAGCCTCGTCTGTTGAGGACGAGGCTGATGATGGGGTATGATGTATAAAATTTAGTGACTGTTTATAAAGCATCACTTACTTCAATAGTTTTTTGAAGTCTTTTTCAAAGCATTGTGGGTGTTTACCGATGAAGAGGACGTTGAGCAGACAGTTGGCTGCCAATTCCTCATCGTTCAGGTCAGCACCCTTTCCTTTTCTTACTTCCTTGCCCAAGCAGGCATCCCAAGTGGTGTTGAAACAACTGTCGTCGGCTCCCACAATCATACTGTTGCTCGAGTTAGGATCCTCCATCAGTTCGTAGCGAATGGTCTTCTTGCTCATCACAGGCTGGATGCTGCACAGCATGTCGAATGCTTTCTGAAAGACGTCGCGATGCAGATTGGCGTTAGGGAACATCGTGCTGACAGTAGAAAAGAGTTCCTCAAAGTCGAACGACTGTAAGAGTTGATAAAGTTTCATCCTTGTTCTATGGTTATGTTTGCTTTTTAGAACTTAGCCATCTTGATGGCGTCAATGGCGCACTCGTCGCCCTTGTTGCCCAGCTTGCCACCACTTCTGTCCTTGGCCTGTTGCAGATCGTTGGTGGTCAGCAGACCATAGATGACTGGAATTTCCTGTGAGGCATTGAGGCGGGCAATGCCATAGGTGACGCCCTGACAGATGTAGTCGAAGTGAGGAGTCTCGCCACGGATGACGCTTCCCAACACGATGACAGCATCGTAGCCCTGGTTAAGAACCATCTGTCGTGCACCGTATATCAGCTCAAAGCTTCCAGGTACGGTTTTCACGTGAATGTTCTCAGGCAGGGTGCCATGCTTTTTCAGGGTGTTGACGGCACCTTCCAATAAAGCGCCTGTTATCTCGGGGTTCCACTCAGCTACCACGATGCCAAAGCACATATTGCTGGCATCGGGTACCTTGGTGAAGTCGTATTCTGACAAATTATGAAGTGCTGTAGCCATAATTAGTTAGAAGCTCTTTCGATGTACTTGTCGATCTCTGCACTCTGAACGAGCATAGAGTTCACATACTTTTTCTTGATGTCCTGATAGATCTTCAGGGCCTCGTCCTTCTTGCCCTGGCTTTCCAACACCTCGCCTGCCTTGATAAGGAAGGTAGGAGAGAGGCTGTTGTTGGTATCGTCCTCAGCCTTGCTGTCTGCCATGTCGGCAGCCTTCTTGAAAGCGTCAACAGCCTTGTCGAGCTGGTTGAGGTGAGCGTATGCGTCGCCGAGAGCAGCCTGAGAAGCTGGGCTGATCATCTGGTCGCCTTCTGTTGAGAAAGCGTCGAGGCTCTTCTGAGCTTCTGCCCATTTGCCGAGGTTGGCGTAGCAAAGACCGGCATAGAGGTTGGCCAGGTTACCAGCCTTTGTACCGCTATACTCGTCGGCCAACTTAGCGAAACCTACGAAGCCGGCACCGTCGCCATTGACAGCCTGCTCGAACATCTCGTTGTTGAAGTAGGTCTGACCCTTGCTGAGCGCTGTGCTTGCCTTTTCCTCACGAGGACCGGAAATCTGTGAAATGTAGAGGAATACACCTGCAATAACAACAATGATTGCTGCCACTGCGATAAGGATGGCTTTCTTGTATTTCATGAAGAAAGCCTCGCGGTTGTTGATGTTCTCTGTTGCTTCGAGAACCTGTTCTGTTTTGTTTGCCATTTTTATTTTTTGTTTTTTATTATTTTTTCCTTCTTGTTCTTAGTGTGCCTTGCTCAATGGCCACTACACTTTAGGTTGCAAAAATACGTAAATTTATCCACATATTGAAATTTATAGCCTACTTTTTTCGTTTTTTGCGCTTTTTCTGCTAACTTTGCAGTTCAATAGTGGCATAATACGTATGATTTTACAGAATATCTCGATAATTAATTACAAGAACATCAAGGCTGCCAATTTGGAATTGTCGCCCAAGATCAATTGTCTCATCGGTCATAACGGTGTGGGCAAGACCAATTTCCTGGATGCCATTTACTATCTTTCGTTTTGTCGCAGTGCCTACAATCCTATCGATTCGCAGGTTATTGCGCACGATGAGAACTTCATGGTGATAGAGGGCAACTATCTTGATGAGCGAGAGAATGTCGAGAATATCTTCTGCGGTATGAAGCGTGGAACGAAGAAGCACTTCAAGCGCAACAAGAAGGAGTACAAGCGACTGTCACAACATATCGGATTGATACCGCTCATCTTTGTCTCTCCTTCTGATACGGTACTCATTGAGGGTGGAAGCGAGGAGCGACGTCGCCTGATGGATGTGGTCATCTCGCAGTACGACTCTTCCTATATTGAGGCATTGGCCAACTACAACAAGGCTTTGCAACAGCGTAATGCTCTGCTCAAGATGGAGGAGGAACCTGATGTGACGCTGATGGAGATATGGGAACAGGAGATGGCTCGCAATGGTGAGCTGCTCTTTCAGAAGCGTGAGGCTTTCGTCAAGGAACTGATTCCTCTGTTTCAGCAGATCTATCGTCATATCTCTGGCGACCGCGAGGTGGTGAGCCTGCGTTATGTCTCTCATTGTCAACGCGGTCCGCTCCTTGATGTCATACAGCGCGACCGCTTCAAGGATAGGGCTGTAGGCTATTCGCTTCATGGTGTGCATCGTGACGACCTGGAGATGCTGATAGGTGATTTCCAGATGAAGCGAGAGGGAAGTCAGGGACAGAACAAGACCTTTGTCTTGGCTCTCAAGTTAGCCCAGTTTGATTTCCTGCGACGCACGGTATCGAGTACTACGCCCCTCTTGCTGCTCGACGATATCTTCGACAAGTTGGATGCCCAAAGGGTAGAGGCGATTGTCGACTTGGTATCGGGAGCCAATTTTGGACAGATATTCATCACCGATACCAACCGCGACCATCTCGACCGCATCCTGCACGAGAGTGACGGCAATTACAAGATATTCCTTGTAGAAGGTGGAAACATAGACTTGGTTCACGAAGAATAGTAGAAAAACCTGCAAAGCAAAGAAATATGTTCAGACGAAAAGTACGTTCCTTATCAGAATTGTTGCCCGAGGTATTGAGGCGCGAGGGATTGGAGACCCCGCTGCAGCAGAAGCGTCTTCTTGCTTCCTGGGATCAGGTGGTGGGTGAGCCTGTAGCCAAGTACACTGGCGACAAGTTTATCAAGAACCAGACGCTCTATGTCAAGATACTCAGTCCGGCCTTGCGTGCCGACCTCTCGCTGAGTCGCAGCCTGTTGGTCAAGCGGCTTAACGAGGCAGCGGAGGCTTTTGTCATTTCTGATATCAAGTTCTATACGATAGCATCCATCTTGATATCGGTGGCTTCGGTGGGCACGGTCTCCGTCTTCTGAAAGTCGAAGCATATACCTATTTTATATAGATGGGGCATCTTGCAGAGCATACGGTCGTAGTAGCCTTTGCCTCTGCCCAAGCGATGCCCCGACTTGTCGAAACTCATGCCCGGGATGATGCCCGCTTCTATCTTCCCGTATTCATCTACAGGCAGCAGTCTGCCTACAGGTTCCATGATGTGGAAACTACCTTGTCTTAAGTCTTTCGAGCCTGTATATTCTCTTATCTCCATGTTTTCTCCGTCTACGACAACGGGCAGGAATACCTGTTTGCCCTGATTGACCAGTTCGTCGATAAACTGATAGGTATTCACCTCGTCGGGAAGCGAGTAGTATAGTAGTATGCTGCGGGCTTGCTGCAGTCGGATGTTTCTGCGCAGCCGGTCTAAAACAAGAAGCGACAGTTCTTCGAGCTGTTGCCCGGAGAACTGTCGCTTTCTCTCTCTGATGATATTTCTGAGTTCTTTCTTATTCATTTTTCTGCCTTCTTATGCCAAGCGGGATGGGCTTCTGTGCAACGAACGGTAGTTGTAGGGCACATCTGCCATAGCTACCTTCTGCTTCTTTTTGTAAACAGGCTTGGTGGCAGGAACGGGCTTCTTGGGGAAAGCCTCGTTCTTTTGAAACACCTCCATCGTTTTGTTGATAACAGGATCGTCCTGGTTGATGTATTGATTCCAAGCCTGGTCGTTGAGCATGTTGTAGATTACGCGGCTGTTGATGTAGCGTTCCAGCAGTTTGTGCGACTTGCGGATGAGCAGGTTGCGGCGCTGCAGACCGTGCTTGTCGGCATAGGTGGCAAACTTGTCTACCATGTTCTGCTTGTCCAGATAGTCGGCAAGCTCCATCATCTCCTTGAAGTTGTTCAGCTTAGGACGGTTGTCATCGGTATAGGTGAAGGCGAACTGCAGGATGAGTCCGCTCATGCTTGCCTGCTTGAAGTAGGATGTCATTCCCAAAGTATCCTCGGGTACGAAGATGTCGGGAGTGATGCCTCCTCCGCCATATACGGTACGTCCCAATCCCGTGTGATAGGCCGGACCCGTATGCTTGATGCTGTCTTGCGAGAAGAACTCGCCATGCTCATAGCGGTTGAGCAGGTCTTGCTCATAGTCCTTGTCGTCACCCAGGGTGTAAGGCTTCTGTATGCAGCGACCCGATGGGGTGTAGTAGCGTGCAATGGTGAGTCTTATCATGCTGTGGTCGGGGAATTCTATCTGTTGCTGTACCAGTCCCTTTCCGAAAGAACGTCGGCCTATGATGGTGGCACGGTCATTGTCCTGCATGGCTCCTGCAAAGATTTCGGCAGCCGATGCTGAGCCTTCGTTGATAAGTACGACGAGTGGTATGTGCTGATAGGATCCCTTGCCATCGCTGCGGAAGTCCTGTCGTGGCGACTTGCGTCCCTGCGTGTAGACGATGAGTTTCTTGTCGGGCAGGAACTCGTTGGCCATGTTGATGGCTGCTGTCAGGTATCCGCCACTGTTGTCGCGAAGGTCGATACACAGGTTCTTGAATCCCTCTTGCGAGAGCTTTGCCAGGGCGATGAGCATCTCTGGATAGGTATTCTCGCCGAAGTTCTTGATGCGTATGTATCCGGTCTTGTCGTCGAGCATATAGGTTGCCGTGATGCTCTTGGTAGGTATCTCGCCTCGGGTCACGGTGAAGGTCTGTACCTTCTTGCTGCCGTAGCGCACCACACCAATTTTTACCTTGGTGTCTTTCTGTCCCTTGAGTCTGTGCATGGCTTCCTGGTTGGTGACGATCTTGCCTACGAAAGGCTTGCCGTCTACCGCCACAATCTTGTCGCCAGCCAACAGGCCGGCCTTCTCGGCAGGTCCGTTCTGTATCACATTCTGCACGTGTATGGTGTCATCTCTGATCACAAATTCGATGCCCACACCGCAGAATGATCCTTTCAGGTCGTCGGTGGCAGCAGCCACATCCTTGGCACTGATGTAAACGGAGTGTGGGTCCAGCTCAGAGAGGATGAGCGGTATCGCCTTGTCTACCAAAGAGTCGATATTCACCGCATCCACATACTGGTCGTCGATGATGTGCAGCAGGTTGTTGAGCCTGTTGCTACCGCTGTTGATGATATTGAGCCTGTTTCCTGAGAAATGGTTCGAGAAGAACGAGCCGATCATGATACCTATCACCACGCATACAGCCATGATGATGGGCATGAAACGGTTGGTCTTTTTCTTATTGATGTTCATATATTTATTGTCTTATGTTCTTGGTTCGGCTTCTTCCTGCGAAGCGTCGTCGGGGTTGAGATATACTACCTTGATGCCAGCTCGCTCCATGAGTTCGATGCCGTCATTGAGTCGGTATTTCTCGGCATAAACCACGCGCTTGATGCCCGCCTGGATGATGAGTTTGGCACACTCGATACATGGCGAAGCCGTGACATAGAGTGTACTTCCGTCGCTGTTGTTGCTGCTTCGTGCCAGCTTGGTGATGGCATTGGCCTCGGCATGCAGCACGTAGGGCTTGGTCACGCCGTCTTCCTCGCATACGTTCTCAAACCCACTGGGTGTGCCGTTGTAGCCATCGCTGATAATCATCTTGTCCTTGACTACGAGTGCACCCACCTGTCGGCGTTTGCAGTAACTGTTTTCTGCCCAGATGCGTGCCATGCGCAAGTAGCGCAGGTCGAGTTTCTCTTGTTTGGAAAGTTGCTCTTCCATGTTTCTGTTGTTATGATTCTATATTTTTCTTTATCTCGTTGCGCTCCAGCAGGGCATCGATGGTAGGCTCTTGTCCGCGGAATCGCTTGTAGAGTGTCATCGGATGCTCGGTGCCACCTTTTGAGAGGATGTTGTCTCTGAAGCTCTGTGCTGTCTGCTGGTCGAAGATACCGTTCTTCTTGAACACGCTGAAGGCATCGGCGTCGAGCACCTCTGCCCATTTGTAGCTGTAGTAACCAGCAGCATAGCCTCCTGCCATGATGTGCGAGAACTGTACGGTCATACAGGTATTGGGCAACTGTGGTGTGACCATGGCCTTTGCCCAGGCTTTCTTCTCGAATGGGATGATGTCGTCGTCGAAAGCTTCCTTCTTGGTGTAGTAAGCCATGTCGAGCAGTCCGAAGCTCACCTGTCGCAGACATCCGTAGGCAGCCATGAAGTTGCGGCTCTTCACGATGCGCTCTATCAGGTCGTCGGGCAGAGGCTCGCCTGTCTGATAGTGGAAGGCGAAGGTGCGAAGGAAGTCTTTCTCCACAGCATAGTTCTCCATGAACTGCGACGGCAGCTCCACAAAGTCCCACCATACATTGGTTCCCGACAGACTTTCGAATCTTGTGTTGGCAAACATGCCGTGCAGGCTGTGCCCGAACTCATGCAGGAAGGTCTCCACCTCGCCAAGGGTCAGCAGGGCTGGCTTCTCGGCTGTAGGTTTGGTGAAGTTCATCACCACGCTGACATGCGGACGTATGTTCTGTCCTTTATGGTCTATCCACTGTCCCTGGAATTCTGTCATCCATGCACCTCCCTGTTTGCCCTTGCGTGGGAAGAAATCGGCATAGAATACAGCCAGATAGCTGCCGTCCTTGTCGTACACTTCGTATGCTTTCACGTCGGGATGGTATACGGGTATGTCCTTGTTCTCCTTGAAGGTGATTCCGTAGAGTTTTCCTGCCAGACCGAACACGCCGTCGATCACCTTGTCAAGTTGCAGGTAGGGGCGCAGCATCTCGGCGTCGAGGTTGTATTTCTCCATCTGCAGCTTGTGCGAGTAGAAGCTCATGTCCCAGGGTTCCATCACGAAGTCATCTCCCTCAATGCGTTTTGCTAAGGCCGTTATCTCGGCAACCTCCTTCTCGGCGGTAGGCTTGTAGGCATCTATCAGGTCGTTCAGCAGTTTGTACACATTGTCGATATTGCTTGCCATGCGGTGCTTGAGCACGTAGTCGGCATAGGTGTCGAAGCCCAGCAGCTGTGCCAGCTCGCGTCTCAGGTTGATGAGTCGCTTGCATATCTCGAGGTTGTTGGCATCGTTGTCGTGTATGCACTCGGTATTGCGAGCCATGTACATCTGCTTGCGGAGCTCGCGCTGTGTAGAGTAAGTCATGAAAGGAGAGAAGACAGGGAAGTCGAGGGTGAAGATCCATCCTTCCTTCTCCTGTTCCTTGGCATTCTGCTCGGCTGCAGCAATGGCAGTCTCGGGCAGTCCGTCGAGTTGAGCCTTGTCGGTGATATGCAGCTGGAAGGCTTTGTTTTCCTTGAGCAGGTTCTGCGAGAACTGCAGGGTGAGCATGCTTGCCTCCTCGGTGAGTTGGCGCAACTTCTCCTTGCCTTCCTCATCGAGCAGGGCACCGCTGCGTACAAAACCATCATAGCTTGTATCGAGCAACATCTGTTCCTCGGCATTCAACTCGCGGTTGGGATGGTCGTGTACGAACTTGATGCGTTCGAAGAGTTTCTTGTTCAGGGTGATATCGTTGGCATGCTTGGTAAGGATGGGGCTCATCTTCTGTGCCAAGGCTTCCATCTCGTCGCAGGTCTCTGCGCTCATCATGCATGAGAAAACATTGGAAACCCTGCTGAGCAAGTCGTAGTAGTGCTCGCCTTTCTCGGTATCAACGCGTGCCAGGGTGTTCTCGAAGGTAGGTTCTTCGGGATCGTTGACGATCTTGTCGGTGGCCTCATCGTCACGGCGTATTCCTTCCATGAAGGCCTCTTCGTAATCTTCCAGCCTGATACGGTCGAAGGGTACGGTGTCGTGAGGGGTGTTGTAAGGTGCAAAAAAGGGATTGATACGATTCTCTGTCTTATTTTCTTGAAGCATACTAACTTAGTGTTTTATTTTTGTGCAAAGTTAGTAAAAAAAGGTGTTATAATCTTCTTGTATCATATTATTTAACATACTTTTATCTCAACCCTTGCTGTTGGTAAGTTTTTCGAGTGCCTGGATGTGGATGCGCTCTCTGAAAAGTTGGATAAGTTCTTGGCTTTGCAAACGGTTGAGGGCTCTGGAGACATTCAGTCTGCTGTCGTTCACCTCTTCGGCTATGCGCCTCATCTTGATGTGGATTGTTTTCTCGCCTGTAGGGCTGACACAGTTAGCCTCGAAGAAGCGTGTGATGCGTTCCTCTAAACTCTTGGCTGGCGTCTGCAGGGTACGGAGGCTGTGCTTCTGACTCTGTGTGGATATCAGGTTGAGCAGGTTGATGCGGAATATGTCGAAGAGGGTTGCCAGCTTCATGACGTCTTGCTTGGCAATACATAGCAGGCTGCAGTCGTGCAGGGCTGTATAGGTATGAGTGAAGTATGGGTACAGACCGAAGATGCGTTCCGACTGGAAGGTCTCGGGTGCCTGTATCTTCTCGTCGATGCTGTAGCTGTGGTCGGCAGACTCTGTCTTTACCATCACCTCGCCGTCGAGCAGGAAGTACAGGTGTGTGCATAGTTCGCCTTCAGCTACAATCGTCTCTCCCTTACTTGCTTTTCTGAAGTCAAAGCGTGTCTGCCCTGCAGCTTGCTGCAAGTCGTTGCGGCTCATTCCCAAGAAGAGGGGCAGAGCCAACAGGCTGTTGTATATGCGGTTTTCGGGCATAATTTTTCAGGAGTTTTTTCAGGAGTTTATTTGAGGAGTTAAAGGAGTTAAGGAGTTATCGCTCCCTTCGGTCGCTGAGGAGTTAAGACAATAGTCTTGAGGAAATGTTCAATGTTTTATGTTCAATGTTTTATGTTCAATGTTGAGTCCACAAAGGCAGTTGTCTTAACTCCTTAACTCCTTAACTCCTTTAACTCCTTAACTTCTCCTTAAAAATAATTATTCCAATATCTTCTCCTTGAGTGATGGCGAGTACCATACCTCGGTCTTGCCATCATCATTGGTATAGATGAGGTAAGCCATGAGTTCTGAATGCTGTCTCAGTATCTCTTTGGCTTTTTCGAGACCCATCACCATGAAAGAGGTGGCGTAGGCGTCTGCCGTGGCACAGTTTTTTGCCAAGACTGTGGCAGACAGCAGACTGTGCTGAACGGGGTAGCCAGTCTTGGGGTCGATGGTATGGGCATACTTCTTGCCGTTCTTATAGTAGAAGTTGCGATAGTTGCCGCTGGTTGCCATGGCTATATCCGTGACATTGAGCACCGTCTGCAGTTCCTGGTTGGTGTTCAGCGAGTCTTCGGTAGGTTTGTTCACGCCGATGCGCCAAGGTTGCTGTTTCTGGTTGATACCCTTGGTGACTATCTCGCCTCCGATCTCTATCATATAGTCGTTGATGCCTTTCTTGCTCAACAGTCGTGCCACCACGTCACAACCGTATCCCTTGGCTATGGCAGAGCAGTCGAGCATGATGCGCGGATCCTGTTTCTGTATGTGATTGTCGGAGGTGAGCTTCACCTTCTGGTAGCCTACTATCTTTCTCAGGTCGTCGATGACCTTCTTGTTGGGTTCCACACCTTTCTTGAAACCGAATCCCCATTCGTTCACCAGTGGGGCGACGGTAATGTCGAAGGCTCCATGGGTCTCGTTGGAGATGTTCTCTGCCAAGAGGAAAACCTCTGTAAACATCGAGTTGACTACCGGGTTCTCGTTGCGGTTCACCTTCGAGATAATGGAGGTCTTGTTGAATGGCGAGAGCGACTCGTCCACCTTCTTCAGCTCAGCCTCTATCTCTTTCTTTAGATTGGTGTCGCTATGATAAGTGATGTGGTAGATGGTTCCGAAGATAAAACCCTCGTCGTGCTGATAGTTGATGTTTTCCTGTCCCTGCTTCAGGATGATGACCGTGCCGATGACGAGGAGCAGCAGGAAGGGAATTTGCCAGATGAGTTTTTTCTTGTTCATATTGATGGGATAGGGGTGATGGTTGATGTAAATGTGGGGTGAGAGTGATGCGGCTTTCTTGCCGCAGCGGGCTTACAGCTCGAAACTTACGTTGAAGGTTCCTCCAAAGCGTGAGCCTCCCTGCTTGCCAAAGCCGGGCACATACCAGGTGTTGCCATAGTCGCCGTCGTCATGGAAGAGCCTGCGCTTGTATCTCAGGCTCCAGCCCATTCTTACAGGGCCCCATATCTTGGCATCCACACCGAAGACAAACTCAGCCCAGTGGTAGTTGCACTTCACACCGTTGACCTCGTAGGGAGTCGTACCGCCCCATATAGGGTCCTGGATATTCGGACCCTTGAGGTCGTATTTGAAATAGGTGAGGGCGTATCTCACACCGCCATACAGGCGATAGATGTCGTGCTTGTTGCGCAACAGGTTGAAGTCGCAGCCTATTCGTCCGTAGGGTGCCGTCGTCTTGTAGTTGATCTGGGTGCTTTCGTCTGTGCCGTCAGCTTTTCCTATACCTATTTCTACTACAGGGAAATACTTGTCCTTGAGGTTGACACGCAGTGCCGCCTCATACTGACCGTAGTCGCTGACCATGAGTTGAATGGGGCCAACCAGGTCTGCGCTTACCGCCACGTTTCTCAACAGTGGGATGGTGTCCTTGTTGGTGGCGGCTATCTTCTTGCCTGATGATCCCTGGGCATGTGTCGCCTGTGCGGGCATCAGCAGCATCAGGGCGCTAATCGCGATGACCAAAGTAAATATAGAAGTGTGGCTTCGTTTCATCATAAGTTACTTCTTTACAGTTGATGACGATGGAGTCTATGCTGTTGTGCGTAGTCTTCACGCCGGTGATGGTATGAAAAAAGGATGGCTTGCAGTCTACCGACTCAAAGTGTGGTGTGTTGGTCTTCTGCACCGTTACGGTGTCGCGCAGCAGTCGGTTGTCTGCGTTGCGAGTCTCAAAGAAGAGGCTGTCTTCCAACAGCGAGTAGCTCATGGGCAGTATGAAACTGTCCACATTCACGTCCTTGTTGATCAGCACACTGTCGGTTCCCTCGATACGGTTGGTCGAGATGGTGAGTGTGTCGGTCAGGGTTGTTATGTTGCCTGCCAGCCTGTACTTGGTGTACACGGTGTTGTTGAGAGGACAGTCGAGCGTGCTGCAAGCTGCCATCAGCCCAAGGGCCATCATGAGTATGGGGATTATTTTCCGCATCTTATCTCTTTTTCTATTTGATAGTCGTTACGATTGGGGTTCTGTCGGCTCAACAGGTCGCCTAAGAATCCTGCCAGGAACAGCTGGCTGCCTAAGAGCATGGCTGTCAGGGCGATAAAGAAGTAGGGCGAGTCGGTGATGAGGTGTCCATACACGCCATGATAGAGGTCGATGCTCTTGTCGATGCCGAGGCATACCAGTGACAGGAAACCGATGAAGAACACCACGCTGCCCAAGAATCCGAACACGTGCATAGGTTTCTTGCCGAAGTTGCTCAGGAACCAGAGGGTCATCAGATCCAGATAGCCGTTGACAAAACGGTTCCAGCCCATGAACTTCGACTTGCCGAACTTGCGGGCCTGATGATGCACAGGCTTTTCGCCTATCTTGTCGAAACCGGCATTCTTTGCCAGATAGGGGATGTAGCGGTGCATCTCGCCATACACCTCGATGTTCTTCACCACGTCGCGGCGGTAAGCCTTCAGTCCGCAGTTGAAGTCGTGCAGGTTGTGTATGCCGCTCACCTTGCGTGCTGTGGCATTGAAGAGCTTGGTAGGAATGGTCTTCGACAGAGGGTCGCCCTCCTTGCGGTTCTGCTTGTAGCCCGATACCAGGTCGTAGCCTTCCTGGGTAATCATGCGGTAGAGCTCAGGTATCTCGTCGGGAGAGTCCTGCAGGTCGGCATCCATGGTGATGACCACATCTCCCTGTGCCTCTTTGAATCCACAGTACAGGGCAGGGCTCTTGCCGTAATTGCGACGGAACTTGATGCCTTTCACCTGGTCGGCCTCCTCTGCCAAGTGTTCTATCACTTGCCATGAGTGGTCGGTAGAGCCGTCGTTGACAAAGATGACTTCGTAGCTGAAGTGGTTGGCTTCCATCACTCGCTTGATCCAGGCAAAGAGCTCGGGCAGCGATTCTTCCTCGTTGTATAGGGGTACGATAACGGATATGTCCATTTGTTTGGTGTGTTATTGTTGGTTATTGATGTTCTTGATACTTACGCGTTGTGCCATGATGGCTGCGATGACAGGGCTGAGTACCACACCCACGATGAGGTCGGTAATCATAAACATGGAAGCCCATGCCAGTGGCTTCATCGAGAGGATGGTGTCGATGGTGGCCTTTGCCTCTGCCTCCGACAGATGGTACACTTCCTGCATCACGGGCTGGTAGGTGCTCTCCAATAAGGCCATGAAAGGACCCATGTCCATGAACGAGAACCACAGAAACTGTACCACGGTGAGCAACAGGGTGGCATTGAAGAATGTCTGCATACAGTAGAAGGTGCCGCGGCGGAAAGAGATAGTGCCCTCCAGGGCATAGTCGCGGAAACTCTTCAGGCGTTTGCCTACCACAAAGGGAGTGCTGATCAACAGCAGGTTGCCTATCAGTCCCAAGAACGACTGGTCGGGCTTTACTGCCAGCATGGTGAATGCGAAACTAACTATCCATACAAGTCCTAAGATGGCTCCGTCCTGGCGGGCGAACGCCCTTGTCTGAACTAAATTCTGTACATTAATCATTGTCTTATTTATGTATTATCGTGCAAAGGTAAGCAATTTTTAGCATATAGTGTTCAATGCTGCGATAATTTTATATATTTTTGGAGAAACAGACCTGTAGGAAACAAAAAAAGAGAACTTCATCTACAGAAATTCTCTTTTTTTTTTGAGCCTCTTGTCGGATTCGAACCAACGACCCCGAGATTACAAATCACGTGCTCTGGCCAACTGAGCTAAAGAGGCGGGTGGACAAGCGATTCATATCGCACCGCTACAACCAAGTACCCTTGCTATGTTCCCATCCTGGGGGATTCCGAGGGAGCTGGTCGTATGAGACTTGTCCGTCTCTGCGTTTAAGCGGGTGCAAAAGTACTGCTTTCCTTTGAACCTGCCAAATATTTTCCGAGAAATATTCCTTTTATTAACTTCTGTTAAGGAAAAAGTCCTTTAAAAGTCCACGACCGTGATTCCTGCTCCGCCAAACTGCACATGCTCATCGGCAAAGTGGGTGACATTGGGCACACTGCTCAGATACTGACGGATGAGCTGTCTCAAGATGCCGTTGCCCTTACCATGAAGGATGCGCACACGGGGCATACCCACAAGGATGGCATCGTCGATGAAATACTGCACGGCATTGAGCGCCTCATCGCCACGCATACCTCTGATGTCGAGGTCTTGGTGGAAATTGGTCTTGTGCTTGTCTATCGTGTTGCGTGTCTCGGTACTGATGCCATACGAGCCCAAGTTCTCCTTGCGTTGTTCTGTCTTGTCGGTCTCGGTGGTGGCGACAGCATGTTCCAGACGGTTGAGGCGCATCTTGGTACGCATACCTCCAAAGACAGCAGTAGCCATATCGCCCGCTATGCTCTCTATGGTTCCTATGGTGGAGAGCCCCTTGATGCGTACTGTGTCGCCTACTGATAGAGGACGGTTTTCCTGCTGCGTCTTGTTGACAGCATTGCGCAGCGCCGCCGCAGCCTTCTCTTGGTTCTGAGTTTTTTCGGCTTTATGCTTGGCATGTCGTTCCTTGCGTTGCTGTATCTGAGCTATCTTGCGGGCTATCTTGTCGTCGTTTTCCTTGGTGTCGATGTCCTGCATCTCTTCCTTGAAGGCGTCCAGCTCCTGACGTATGCGCTTGGTCTCCTCCTTCTCAGCCTGCTTCTCGCGTATTTCGCGTATGGCGTTCTCTATCTTTTTGTTGCTCTCCTTCAGCAGTTCCTCTGCCTGTTGTTTGGCTTTGGCGAGTATCTGTTTGCGGCTTCGTTCTATGTCCTCTATATCGCTCTCGTATCGCGAGATAGTCTTTTCCATGTCTTTCTCGCGCTGGTGTATGCTCTGTCGCTTGTTCTCCCAGTAGCGCTTATCGCGAACGATGTCCTGCAGATACTTGTCGCTCTGTATGTATTCGGAGCCTACGATGTCGCTGGCCTCCTTGATCACCTCCTCGGGAAGACCTATCTTGCGAGCTATCTCGATGGCGAAGGAAGAGCCCGGTCTGCCTATAGCCAACTGGAAGAGAGCTTTCATCTCGTGGCGGTCGTAGAGCATAGCACCGTTGGCCACACCCTCATGACTGTCGGCAAAATGCTTCAGGTTCTGATAGTGTGTGGTGATGACTCCATAGGCACCTTGTTGGCAGAAGCGGTCGAGCACAGCCTCGGCGATAGCTCCGCCTATGCCAGGTTCGGTGCCTGTACCAAACTCATCGATGAGGATGATGGTGTCGCCATTGGCAGCCTTCATCATATTCTTCATGTTGAGCAGATGCGAGGAGTAGGTACTCAGGTCGTTCTCCAGACTCTGTTCGTCGCCTATGTCGATCATGATGTTTTGGAACACGCCCGTCTTCGAACGCTCGCTCACGGGGATGCTCAGTCCGCACTGCAGCATGTATTGCAGCAGTCCCACGGTCTTCAGACATACCGACTTTCCTCCGGCGTTAGGACCTGAGATGATGAGGATGCGCTTCTCTTGTGTCAGCATGATGTCGAGTGGCACCACCTTCTCGCCTTTCTTCTCCAACGAGAGTCTGAGCAGGGGGTGAATGGCTCTGGTCCAGTCTACGTGTGGGTGGGCTTCCACCTCAGGTTCTATGGCTTGCTGGGTTTCTGCAAGCTTTGCCTTGGCTTGTATCAGGTCGATGATGGCAAGGAATCGGTAGCTGTCTAATATCTCGCGTGAGAAGGGTCGCACCTTGTTGGTGAAGTCGGTGAGGATGCGTATGATCTCCTTGCGCTCCTCTCCCTCGAGTTCTCTCACGCGGTTGTTGGCTTCCACCACCTCGGTAGGCTCAATGAATACCGTTCTTCCCGTGGCACTCTCGTCGTGCACGATACCTTTTATCTTTCGTTTCAGGGTAGGGATGACAGGAATGACGAGTCGTCCGTCGCGCAGGGTAGGGGTGACATCTTTCTCTACCACTCCCTCGCTCTGTGCTGCACGCAGTATGCCGTACAGTGTGCGTGAGATGCTGCCCTCGGTCTTTGCTAACTCTCGGCGTATCTGCAGCAACTCGGGGGTAGCGTTGTCGCGTATCTTGCCAAACTTGTCGAGTATCTGGTCGATGCGTTGTATCAGTTGTGGGAAAGACATGACATCAGCCGACAGGCGATGCAGGGCAGGGTAGGGATATTTCTTCTCTCTTCGCCAGCCGTCTTCTTGTTCGGCCTCGTCGTCATCGCTGTGGTTGAGTATCTTTACGATACCGTCGATGGTGCTCAACGAACGGCGAAGGTCAAAGAGCTCGTCTTCCTCCAAGTGGGTGTTCTCCACGCGGATGCGTACTATCGACTCTCTCACGTCATAGAAATATTGTAGAGGGAAGTCTTCCACCTCCTCCATGAGTCTGCGAAACTCTCGGGTCTGCAACAGCCATTCGTTCACCTCGTCGGCATCAGAGCTGAAGTGCATCTTCTCCACCTGTTCCTTGCCCAGGGTGGAGAGGCATCGCTCACGCAACAGGTTACGAATCTCGTTGAATCCTATCTTTTGTTCAAAATTATCTGGATATATCATGTTGTTCTTATTTTCAGGCGGCAAAGTTACGAATTTTTTGAATGTTACCCAAATTTCAACTGCAAAAAACAAGGGAGCGAACCCTGTTAGGTTGCTCCCTCGTTGTTCTTGTTTCTATTATTGGTAGTTCTTAATCCCAAGAATCCCAGGAATCAAAGTCGTTAAAGTGCTCCTTGGAGCCCAAATCATTTCCAGAGCCTCCGCCTCCAGGGCCTGTTTCTCCTCCACCAGTATTGTCAGTAGTATGAGGCTTTGAAAGGGTTTGCAGCAAACTCTCTGTCTGTAACGGAATGTAAAATATCTGTGGCTGTATATATATTTTTTTATTCATTGCTTCAAATGTTTTTATTTGATATACTTCTTACCATTAATAATATAGATACCACTTGGCAGTGACTGGAAGCTGTTGGCATCTTCGCTAACCAACTGTCCGTTGATGTTGTAAACCTTTCCGTTGGTTGGCATCAGCTGTCCGTCAGCATCAATGATCAAGTCTTCGATACCTGTAGTCTCACCATTGTTGCCATCTACGTTGCTACTGTTTACCACCTGTAGCATCATAGGTTTGGCACCAGTTTGGGTGTTAAGGCGTTTCAGATAACCACGGAAGCCTTTCAAGGTACCATTCTGTCCAACGAAGTTCTTGAACAAACCATCCTTACTGATGAAGCCATCGCCTGCCTGTACGGTCATATCGTTGCTGTAGCTTGTCACCCATATCCCATTTATAATCACTCAAATTATAATTCTTGCCATTCGGCTTACCTGTAGTTGATTCGATGTGAGCAGCAGAACTTACGAAATTACCAGCTTCATCCATGATGAATACACGACGCTGTGGTCTGTACTGATAATCTGTAGAGTTTTTATTCTTCTTTGAATCGAATACTCCATTTTGATATATATGTGCGACGACAGTACCATTTGTCTTAGGCTGGAATACTAAGAAGGAACCAGAACATGGCACATTGAACATAGGGTCAACTATTTTATCTGTCTTAGAATAATCCACATTGCTTATCAATGTTGTTTCTGGCATACTGTTGGAGCCCATCTCCTGGCGAGCATTCTTCTGATTGTCACCTGCCTCTACCATATAATCAAATCCAGTAATCTTCCATGAAGCTTTTCTTGAATTATAATTCTTCTGGGTGTTATCATAATTCCAGTCTACAGTACTTGACAAAGACTCTTTTGTAGTCCAAAGATTAGTCACAGCATTAGGGAATAACCATCCACCAAGAGTAACAGACAAATTCTTGTCCTGATTCCACATGGTTTTCTGGCTCTTATATTCCTCATTTGCATGAACTCGATACACTGCTGGGTCGTCAACATCTATTGTAATTAAAGCTGTGGTGCTTTCTAAGTTATCACCTGTGACAACAACACGGATGTTAGCTGTACCTTCGCTGACGGCTTCTATCTTTCCTGTTTTAGCATCTACCTTTACTACACCAGGAGATGTAGAGAACCACGAGGTTTCGTATTCTGTATCGGCAAGAGTAGCATTTTCATTTGTAACCACCGTCAAGTCTGGTGCTACTCGTGTAGTACCTGCATACATTTTAATGCTTGTTGGTTCAGGTGTAACGGTGATAACTTGATACGTGCTCTTTATATCCAAATTGAATGAAATAGGATCTGGACTATCATAAACGTCACCATAGTTGTCTTCACCATTCTGTCCAGGTGTTGCACTTACTGTAACAGTATATGTACCTGCTGTGCTTGGTGTGTAGTTAAGTTTACTGCCTGTTACACTTGAGGTGTTGCCTGTAGGTGTAATGGTGTAAGTGTATTTGAAATAACTGCTTACATCTTCACCATTGTAAATCAGAGGAACAATAATCTCTCTGCTTGTGGCATCTTGGTGCAGATTGATGGTGATGTCTTTGAATGATTCTGAGAAAACAGGTTTGATCTTACCTTCTGATACCGAGTAAGAGAACTGAAGAGTACCTGCAATATAATTGCTTCCAAGTAATTCTGTTGGAGTCGCAGTAACGGTAATGAGAGATGTTCCCTTAATAAATGCTGTGTTTTCAGCATTTTTATTAACTGAGAATTTTCCAGTCTCATCAACAGTCACATTATTGTCTCCACTAACCTCAAAAGACAAGGTGTAGTCTTGACCCAACTTCAGCAACTTGTCATTATCTCCATAAACCTTGATAACAGGCTGCTCTTCTTCCGCATCTGTGGTGTTGATAGTAACATCCATTACGGAAACGTTGAGTGGAGAAGGGGTCTTTACGCTCAACTGATAAGTGGCTGTAGTTCCTTCATAAGTGTTTGCATCTTTTGGAGTAACAGTTGCTGTGATGGTTGCGATACCTAAGTTCTTAATTGTAATGGTATTACCACTCAGTGTAGCTACATTCTCTGCATTCGACTTGTAAACTACAGTATATTGATCTGCAGAAAGCTTAGTGTTTCCTTCCTTAACAGTAAGAGTTGGCAAAGTCACAGTTTTTGTTGTGTTGACCACCACATCAGCATTGCGCTCGAAAGAAGCTGTCAGTCGTGTCTTATTAGAAGATGAAGCAGAACGCTCTACCTGAAGACTTGTCAAGCAAGTAGTACCACCGCCGTACCGACCCAGATAGAGTGCATCGCAATCTTGGGTAAGGGTGAAAGTAAATTCAGAACCGCCATCGGTTGATTTTGCTAAGACGTTTGATTTGAAAATACTATTGCCTTTCAGGGCATCGTAGATAATTACACCTGAAAGGTTTTTGCTGTTGCAGTAACCCTTTAGTGTGATGACGTCACCCGCTTTGAAACCTCCAGCCTTAGGCTTGATGGTGATATACTTTCCTTCTGTAGCATTGAAGTTGCTACCAAAGGTTATAACTTCTGTATTTGAAGTACAGTTTTTTCCATCTGTAGTAGTACCTACAGAAGTTCCCCAGTTGTAGATAACCTCGCTTTCGGTTGGGGTGTCGGGAGTTTGCTTCTTCTGTACAGTGACAGAGAATGTGGCAGAAGCATCTTTATACTTGTTAGTATCGTTAGGCTTGATAGTTGCAACGATGTTGGTTTTACCCTCACCAACGATGCTCACCTTACCATTCTCTACCTTTGCTACTGCATCATTGTCAGAAGCATAGGTTACGGTATAGTCGCTTGTTGTCAATGTGGTTTCGCCAGCCTTGACAGTAAGAGTAGGGAGATTCTGCGATGCATCGCCTTCTGTAGCAGAGAGCGTTGTAGGAGTGAAAGATGCAGTAAGAGCTACCTGTGTAGATGCACGGGTAATCTTGATTGCTTTAAATTTACCGTACCAAAGATAAAACTCAGTAGTACCAATCAGAGAACTTCCTTCTGGAATGGTATAAGGATTATTGTAAAGATTGATGTCTGTTGCTTTTGTAGCATCTTTTGTCAGATACAAATCAGAAGTACTTGTAGCTGTGATAACGTCGCCTTTGGCAAGTGGCTTATCGAGGGTAATCTTCATATATGAAGCGCTACTACCATTCAGCTTGATTCCGTCTGTATTAGTAATCATGTCAATATTAGAACCCTTACCATTATAAAGCGTAGCAGTACCACCTTTAATTGTTATATAGTCAGCTGTTAATTCTTGACTTGTTTTGGTTGCAATACTCAGCGTTTTACCTGCAACTACTGTTGCAGACAAAATATCGGATGTACCTGTATTGTCGCCAGTGTTTCCATTATCATTACCACCATTATCTGTATTTCCATTATCAGTATTGGCAATAGTTACAGTAGTAGTGCTTGTCTGAATAGTATTGTCACCAGCACTCTTACCATTAGCAGTAGCAATGCAATAATATTTTCCAGCTACAGTTGGAGTAAAAGTAGCAGATGTGGCATCTGTGATGGCTTTACCATCCTTGTACCACTGATAAGAAACGGGGCCATTGCCATAAGCAGTAGCATCGAGGGTTCCTGCATTAGCAGTGAAGTTATAGCTTGAAGCCAAGTCGCGAGCAAAGAGAATCTGCTTATTGTCCTGATTCTGGTAAGCACGCTCGTACTCAGTTGCAGCCATGATGAAGCCACCGAGAACCTTGCCCTCGGTAATACCCTCAGACTTTTCTACCATAGGAACATCATAGCCTAACAAGTAGTACTCATTGGAGCCATTACGATATTTCTTTCTACCAGCCTCATAATCTTTGCCAGTGCCACCACCTAAACCTGCAGAACGGCAACTGCCCCAAATCTGCATGTCGCCATTAGCATCCAGATAGGTGTAGTTGTTTACTAAACCTTCAAAAGCATTCTTGGCAATTGTTTTATAATCATAAGGAGAAGTAGAAAGCAATCCTAAGCGTACAGCCTTGAAATAAGCAGCAGCAAAGATAGCTGTTGCTGATGTCTCAATATAATTTGTTACGCTGGCAGGTTTGCCACTCCAGTTGCTATTGTAAGATGATGCTGTGAAGGAAGCATCTTTGTCCATCACCTGATACCAACCACCAGTGGTTGCATCCTGACGTGCAGCAATACCAGCAGCAAGGTCTGCGAGATGCTGCTTCAAAGTAGTATAATTGGTTGAATTCTCTTGATTAGCATTCTTCATGGCTTCCAATACATCTACCAAAGCCATGAGATACCATGCATTGGCTCTGCCCCAGTAGGCTGCAGAGTGGAATGTATAAGGCTTAGTTTGACCATTCAAACCAGCCCAAGTGTCTGCATGAGAGTTTGATGTGCCTGTTCCAGCATTTGCCTCGAAAGCATGATACATCAACTTGTCGGTAGAGTTCCAACACATGTTCCAAACAATGTTAAGCTGTTTGAATACCATATCCCAGTCTGCAGTTGTGCTTTCGAATACATGAGTTCCTGTGCCATTGAAGTTTACAATCTGAGCCAAGAGTGCGCTACCCATATAGGCACCATCTAACCACATCTGGTTGTTGTAAGCAGTTTTGTGGAACCAACCACCTACAACGGCATCACCTGCAAGCGTTCCTGACTGAATAGAATAACTTGTGTTATGAGCTTTGAGTCCTTCCTGTGCTCTGCTAATAGCATTCTTGTAGTTGCTCATGTCTGTTTCTGTTGCATTTGTATTGTTATACAGACCAATATAAAGCTTTACAGCATTGAGGTCATCAAGGCTGCCACCTCCATTAGGGACAGAATTGGAGTATGCATCTCCATACTCCTTAACACTCAAGAACCAAGGCTTTGACCAATCGAAGCCTTGATAATAATCTGCCGCTTCAATCATTGATTTAGCAACAAGACCTGGAACATAGTCGAGCTTGTCCTTGCTATCTTTTCTTGGCTTGTCTCTTCTTCCGTCTGCATTGTAGGTTGCTAAGCCAAAAGCTGTAGTATTGGCATAGAAATCATTTGCGCGTGAATTAATCGCCCACTGCGAATAGCGGACACCGGGATTGAATTTTACCCCCCATCGCTATCTGCCGCTTTCACTCCAATGACGCTGAGGCATGGGAGTAAAAGGAGAAGAAACAGGCGAGCGAAACCACCTCGACTCATGCCGAGGAAGCGGAATGTAAGTGTTTTGTGTTTCATTTCACTTTTATTTTTATTGTTTTTGTGCTTATTTAGCTGTTTTATATTACTCATACTTCTACTGTAAGTCTATGCACCGCTGATTTTTTTCTTTAGTTATTTTTGATGGTAGTCTGTTTTAAACATCCCAGTATAGCGGTCGCAGTCGAGAACTTATACGATGATTTTTTTGTGCAATCGATTGCACTTTCTTTTCGGCTGCAAAGATACGAAAAATATGTTAAATAGGAATGAATCCATTTTGTCTAAAATTCGATTTTTTTACGTAATCGTTTACGTATGGCTTACTTTTGGCTTTGTTGAATTGCCTTTTTTTCTTATTGTCATGCTTTCAGGTATTTATACGCCTATTTATTGGTTATGGAAGTTTAGCATGTATAGAAGTTACTCAAGTTTCGCAAGTGGTTTAAGTACGGGCTGAAGGGACGAAACCTCAGTTTAATAGTTAGCATGTCCCGGTAAGTCACTGAGATGTCTCAATGACTTACCGGGAAATCTCTGTAAGTCATTGGCAGGCCTGAATAACTTATCGGGCTTGCGACCATTTTGTGAAGTTGTGAACGTCTATTATAATATATATATATTCTTTTATATGTTTTTAAGGCATTACCCATACAGCTGTTTTCTTTCTTTATTTATTTTCTTTCGCGTATGCGTGTGAAAGCAAGAAACGAGGGTTCACCCTTCACATCAGCGTCGGAAGTCCGATAAACAGAGGGGATTCAGGGCGTGAACCCACCCTTCACAGGTATTCACAAAAACGTCACAAAAGGGGTAAAACGGTGAACCCTTGGTGCAGCAAAAGTCCGAAATGTGAACGCTTTTTTATAGTTTTTTGCCAACAGAATGAACACTTTGAATTAGTCAACACCCATATTTTCATGAGTTGTTACGTTAATACTGTGAGTCAACGTGTATTATTAATAAGTGGTCAACTATATTTTTTTATAGTTTCTATCAGAATAATACAATAGGATTCAACTGCTTACGAAGCCGCTTTAATTGCTCTACGCAATAGGCTTCATTGACTATCGAAGCCGCTTTCATATTTCAAGGCCTTTCTATTTTCAATAGGGGTGCTGAGTAGTTATTTTTAGCCTCTTACTTTGTAGTCGTTAATAACGTGTATTTACACAAAATAAACGAATAGAAATGTGGTAATCCGTAGAGTTCTTGGTTTGAAATAAAAGAAAAGAATGAAATCACTGCAAAAATAGTCGTATGATGCGACTATTTTTGCAGTAGTTCTTATATCATCGTAAATGCCACATAAACATTGCTTATTCCTCATGTCGTGCCTTGTTTGTAAAAACAATCTGCAGAAGGGAATGGACTTCTCTGATTAATAATAAAATTAAGGTGGTAACTTACCACTTTATATGGTGGTAAAAAAAGAGGACTACTTAAAAGCACAAAAAAGAAAAGTCCCGTAAATCTTTCGACTTACAGGACTCTGTGCGGAGAGAGAGGCTCTCGAACCTACATATTCAAGAAATATCATAAAATTGCAAATTACTGATAATCACATACTATCTGGAGTACATAGTAAATCTAAATCTTTCTGAATATCTTTTGCTATTCCAAATATTGGGTGTATATTTGGGTGTAGAATTTCAAATACACCCAATTATGAATATCAAACGAAACATCATTTTTGCATTGGAAAGCCGGAAGAAGAACGGTGTGCCAATCGTGGAGAACGTGCCTATCCGTATGCGTGTCATATACGCAAGTCAGCGCATTGAGTTTACAACGGGTTACCGCATTGATGTAGCCAAGTGGGATGCTGACAAGCAGCGAGTGAAGAACGGGTGTACCAACAAACTAAAGCAAAGTGCATCTGAAATCAATGCCGATCTGCTGAAATACTATACCGAAATTCAAAACGTGTTCAAGGAATTTGAGGTACAGGAAGCCATGCCCACTACCCAACAGCTAAAGGACGCATTCAACCTGCGGATGAAAGATACAAGTGAAGACCAGGAAGACGTAAAGATAAGTTTTTGGGAGGTATTCGATGAATTTGTAAAAGAATGCGGCAACCAGAATAACTGGACTGAATCCACATACGAAAAGTTTGCAGCCGTTAAAAATCACCTCAAGGAGTTCAAGGAAGATTTAACCTTTGAATATTTCAATGAATTCGGACTGAACGAATATGTCAATTTCCTGCGCGACAAAAAGGATATGAGGAACAGTACCATCGGTAAACAAATGGGATTCCTCAAATGGTTCCTGCGGTGGAGCTTCAAGAAAGACTATCACCAGAATATAGCATACGATACGTTCAAACCGAAATTGAAAACCACCCCCAAGAAGGTAATCTTCCTGACATGGGAAGAACTGAACAGACTTAAAGACTATCAGATACCCAAAGACAAACAGTATCTGGAACGTGTCCGGGATGTTTTCCTGTTCTGTTGCTTCACAAGTCTAAGATATTCAGATGTCCGCAACTTAAAGAGAAGTGATGTCAAGTCCGACCACATAGAAGTTACCACCGTTAAAACGGCAGACAGTCTGAGTATTGAGCTTAACAAGTACAGTAAAGCCATACTTGAAAAATACAAGGACATCCATTTTGAAAACCACATGGCATTGCCTGTTATCAGCAATCAGAAAATGAATGATTATCTGAAAGAACTGGGAGAACTGGCAGAAATTAACGAACCTATACGTGAAACCTACTATAAAGGGAATGAGCGCATAGATGAAGTTACCCCGAAATACGCATTGCTCAGTACTCATGCAGGAAGAAGAACATTCATCTGTAATGCGCTGGCTCTCGGTATTCCGGCACAGGTTGTAATGAAATGGACAGGACACAGTGATTATAAAGCCATGAAGCCCTACATTGACATAGCCGATGATATTAAGGCTAATGCAATGAACAAGTTTAACCAAATATAAAAGTATCAGTCTGTTTCACAGATTATCCATTATTAGAGTTATCTTTGTTAAGTAATAGTTAGTAATATGGAAAATAACAACGAACATAATATAAAGAAAGGTCATTTTGATGCCTTTGTCCATGCTGTCGGTTCGGAAATAGAACAGGCACAAGTCCGGCTCATTACCGCAGCCAATGCCCAGATGTTGTTCCATTACTGGAAAATGGGCAATTATATACTGTACCACCAAAATCTGCATGGCTGGGGTGGTAAAATTATCAAGAAGTTGGCACAGGCAATCAGATTCAATTATCCTGAAAAGAAGGGATATTCGGAGCGTAATCTTACTTATATGTGCCAGTTTGCCCGTTTATATCCGTTAAATGTACTTCGTAGTTTTATTGAAGTAGATTCAATACTGTCAGTCCCTAATATTCAAAACATTACTAATGAAGTCCTTAAACTCAACAGCGGGCAATTTACGCAGGAGCTTACTGCGCAAATACAATCAGCTGATAATCAATCTTTAGAAATTACGCAGGAGGTTCCTGCGCAATTTCAGAATGTAGCAAAAACAGTAGCAACCATCTATAAAATAAAAATAGAGGATATAGAAGATTTATTCTTGGCGTCACCGATTGCAAGAATAAATTGGGCAAGCCATATGGTCATACTCAATAATCCGCTACCATTGGGCGTAAGGTATTGGTATATGAAACAATCTGTAGAAATGGGTTGGAGCAGTAATGTGCTGAAAATGCAGATTGAAAGTAATCTGTATGACAGACAAATCAAAAGTAACAAGGTAAACAACTTCACAGCCACACTTCCGGCACCTCAAAGCGATCTTGCCAATTATCTGTTAAAAGACCCGTATATCTTTGACTTGGCAGGAGCAAAGGAAAAGGCTGACGAAAGGGATATAGAAGAACAGTTGGTAAAGCATGTAACCCGTTACTTGCTGGAAATGGGTAACGGCTTTGCTTTTGTTGCCAGACAAAAACATTTCCAGATTGGGGACAGTGACTTTTTCGCCGACCTGATTCTATATAATATCAAGCTTCACGCCTATGTTGTCGTGGAATTGAAAGCAACGCCATTCAAACCGGAATATGCAGGGCAGTTAAATTTCTATATCAATGTTGTAGATGATAAACTGAGGGGAGAAAATGATAACAAGACCATCGGTCTTTTGCTGTGCAGGGGTAAGGATGAGGTCGTGGCACAATATGCCTTGGCTGGATATGACCAGCCGATAGGTATCAGCGACTATCAATTGAGCAAGGCAGTACCCGAAAATATGAAATCTGCCCTACCGAGTATAGAAGAAGTGGAAGAAGAACTGACCTTATTCCTTGACAAGGACAAGAACCCATAATATAAAGTATATGGCAGGAAAGATACAGACGATGATTCCCCAATATGGAGAACTCAACAGAATATACAGAGACTATATAGATAATTACGCTTTTTCTTTTGACAGGCAGAAATTCATATCGGATTTCTATCAGGAGTATAATGACATGAAATCCTTTGAAGCCGCTATCCTTGAACTGGTGCTTGACAAGCAAAAAGAGCAATACACCTTGATACTCAACAGCCTGAAAACTGAAATAGAAAAGAGCATACAGGCTTATGAGATACGCCCGTTAAGTGACAGAGCCATAGAACGTGCTTGCTATCAGCACATGGAAAGGTATTCTCAGGAAATTGAAGCCCAGCTGGATGTTACAAGAAGTCTGAGCAAGCCGCTGAATGAAGCCAACAACAGGTATGATTCCATTGGTTACAGGGAGCATACAGCCGAAGAGGAAAAACAGGCAGAGAAAGAATATGAACGCTGCAAGGCTGAATATGACAGGGAAAAAGCCAAACTGAACAAACTCTATGACCAGCAAAAGGCTACAAGAACAGAGGCATTCCAATATATGAAGAACTGTTGTGCGGACATATACCGTCAAAGCTGCCTTTTTCTGGATATATTGAAGAAATACATTCCTGACGGAAAGCAAGAGAATAAATCAAGCGAGCCAATCAGTCAGCAGGAAACGACAGAAGAACAACAGGAATATTTCAGCATGAAATTACTTTCGCTCATTCATGAGGTGTGCGAAGGAGAGCAGTTCGAAGAAATTTCCGCACCAGATTTCTATGCCAATATGAATCTTCACCCCTGCAACTGTAAGCTGAAAATAAAACCGAGAGAGAAAATACGTGTATGCTATCTGATATTCCTGATGAGCGAGAAACTCTCCAAACAGGACAGGGACAAATGGAAAGACAGAATACTGAAACTGCTGGATATTGACGACAGCTACTACAAATCCAAGTACAAGGAGCCTGTTTCAGATTTCCCCAGTGACAACAACCAAAATTTCGCCAAGGAAATGGAACATATATTCAGATAATCCGTGATATATCCTGATACTTTACGAAAGTTCCACTTTTACCACTCAAAATAATTTTTGAGTGGTATTTTTGTTTTCTGATATTCAATAAGATACAATGATATTCAGTTTGTACCGTCCCCATCCTTACCACTCATAACCCTACCTAATTTTGCATCGTTCGAGAACAGAAATAACAGCCAGTGCGCAGGGCTGATTGTTTAACGACTAAATAGATTGGACGATGACAAATATCCAAGAATTATTATCAAAACCCGTCTGGCAAATGACAGGCGAAGAATTCATATTCCTGAGTAAGCACGCTTCAGGTCAGGCCGAAGCATTGCCGCAACCCGTTACAGACACGGAAAAGAAGTATGTGTACGGAATACTCGGTATAGCCAAACTGTTCGGGTGCAGTCTGCCCACTGCCAACCGCATAAAGAAAAGCGGTAAGATAGACAAGGCGATTACCCAGATAGGGCGCAAGATTATCGTAGATGCGGAATTGGCTCTTGAGCTTGCCGGGAAGAAAACAGGAGGACGGAAATAATGGGAGGTATGCTTATGGACTATATGAAAGAAATAAAGGAGATTTCGGCAGAACAGGCAATAATCCTTTGGCAAGCCTCACGCCTGAGCCTGTCGAAAATCTACGAAAAAGCACCTGAGATTCTAAAAGTGCAAGGTTCGGTCATTGGTACACTGGGCAATTTCAGTGCATCCATCGGCAAAGCCAAGAGTAAAAAGACTTTCAATGTATCGGCTATCGTAGCCGCCGCATTGAAAAACGGTACGGTACTGCGGTATGTTGCGGAACTACCGGAAGAAAAAAGGAAGATTCTTTATGTGGACACAGAACAAAGCCATTATCACTGTCTGAAAGTCATGAAACGTATTTTACGGCTTGCTGGTCTTCCTGATGACAGGGATAATGAACATCTGGAGTTTCTCGCTTTGAGGAAATACACGCCCGAACAGCGTATCAGGATTGTCGAACAGGCTATCTATAATACACCGGACATAGGGCTTGTAATCATAGACGGCATCCGTGATATGGTATATGACATCAACAGTCCCGGAGAATCGACACGCATTATTTCCAAACTGATGCAGTGGACGGATGACAGGCAGATACACATCCATACGATACTCCACCAGAACAAAGGCGATGAAAACGCAAGGGGGCATATCGGTACGGAACTGAACAACAAGGCGGAAACCGTGCTTCTAGTGGAAAAGGACAAAAGCAACGGGGATATAAGCAATGTTTCAGCCATGCACATCCGTGCAATGGATTTCGAGCCTTTCGCTTTCCGTATCAACGACAATGCATTGCCTGAACTCATAGAGGGGTACAGACCCGAAGCGAAGAAACCCGGAAGACCGGAAGAGGAAAAGTTCGACCCTTACAGACATATTACCGAACAGCAGCACCGTATAGCACTGGAAGCGGCTTTCGGGCTGAAAGAGGAATACGGCTATAAGGATTTGGAAACCGCCTTAATCAAGGCATATATGTCGGTAGGTGTAAAACTGAACCATCAAAAGGCGGTATCACTTATCACCATGCTCCGGAACAAACGGATGATAGTACAGGAGAACGGCAGGAAATACACGTTCAAGCCGGACTTTCACTATTAGACCGTCTAACTTGTAATCACTTCACTTTATTCGGCAGGTCTATATATTAAGGATAAAGCGAAGCGGTTGCAGAGAATGTAAAACCGCTTCACTTTATTACCGTATCCTATATATACGAAAATAAAGTGAAGTGATTATACAGACCGTACTTCATAAAAAGGTACGGGCGAAAAGAAAAATAAACCAATTCAACCATTATTAAAGCAATCATTTTATGGACATACAGACAGCAAAACAAATCAAAATAGCGGATTTTCTGCACAGTTTGGGATATTCACCCGTCAAACAGCAGGGTATCAACCTGTGGTATAAATCCCCGTTACGGGAAGAGACAGAGCCCTCGTTCAAAGTAAATACCGAGCGCAACCAATGGTATGATTTTGCAATTGGTAAAGGTGGAAATATCATTGCACTGGCACAGGAACTTTACTGTTCCGACTATGTGCCTTATCTTCTACAGAAAATCGAGGAACAGACACCACACATACATCCCGTGTCTTTCTCTTTTGGCAAGCAATCATTTTCCGAACCGAGTTTTCAGCAATTGGACATTGTGCTGCTGGCTTCTCCTTCCCTGCTTGCCTACCTACAGGAAAGAGGGATAAACACGGCACTGGCGAAAAGAGAATGTAAGGAAGCCCGTTTCACCCACAACGGCAAACGGTATTTTGCCATTGCTTTTCCGAACATATCGGGCGGATATGAAATCCGCAACCGATATTTCAAGGGATGTATCGCACCAAAAGAAATATCCCATATCAGACAGTCAGGAAAGCCAAGGAGTACATGTTACGTTTTTGAGGGATTTATGGATTACCTTTCCTTTCTTACCTTAAGGCTGGAAAGCTGTCCGCAATCACCCGACTTCGACAGACAGGATTACATAGTTCTTAATTCCGTAGCCAATGTTCCCAAGGCACTCTATCCGTTAGGAAGCTATGAGCGCATCCACTGTTTCTTTGACAATGACCGTGCAGGAATGGAAGCAATACAGCAAATCCGAAAGGAGTATGATGCTACCCGGTATATACGTGACGCCTCGCAAATCTACAGTGGATGTAAAGATCTGAACGAATATTTACAGAAACGAATAGCCGATAGGAAAGAGCAAGCGCAATCTGTCAAAAAGAGGAATGATACGCTATCCAAGAAACCGAAAGGCTTCCGGTTATAGCCCACTATAACTACACGCTTCGCTTACGTAGTTGTGGGCTCTCCCGAGGGGATTAGGGCTTTGCCCTAATAACCCACTCAGGGCGTTTCTCCCCTGAGAACCCCGAGCAAAGAGTGACCCTCTCTTTGCAATCTCCGCTTATGGGTTACACCCCTAAGAACCCTGTGCGGCTATGAGCGGACAACAGAATATTTTATCAACAATCCGAATCAAAATTTAAGAATATGGCAACAAAGTCAAGCATACATATCAAGCCCTGCAGAGTTACATCAAGCGGGGCTCATAACCGGAGAACTGCCGAGTATATGCGCAATATCGGCGAGTCCAGAATCTACATTGTACCCGAACTGACTTCCAATAACGAGCAGTGGATAAATCCCGACTTCGGCACTCCCGAACTGCGAACTCATTATGACAATATCAAGCAAATGGTCAAGGAAAAGACCGGACGTGCCATGCAGGAAAAGGAAAGGGAACGCAAGGGAAAGAATGGAAAGATTATCAAGGTGGCGGGATGCTCACCCATCCGTGAAGGAGTATTGCTTATCAGACCGGACACCACACTGGCTGATGTACGCAAATTCGGTGAAGAGTGCCAAAGACGCTGGGGCATCACTCCGCTACAGATTTTCCTGCATAAAGACGAAGGGCATTGGCTGAACGGTCAGCCGGAAGCAGAAGACAAGGAGAGCTTCCAAGTCGGTAACAGATGGTTCAAACCAAATTATCATGCTCATGTCGTATTCGACTGGATGAACCATGAAACTGGAAAGAGCCGAAAGCTCAATGACGAGGATATGGCAATCATGCAGACCCTTGCTTCCGATATTCTCCTGATGGAACGTGGACAGGCAAAAGCTGTCACAGGTAAAGAGCATCTGGAACGAAATGATTTCATCATTGAGAAGCAGAAAGCCGAACTGCAACGTATAGAGGAAACCAAGCGACACAAGGAACAACAAGTAAGCCTTGCCGAACAGGAACTCAAACAGGTAAAAGCAGAGATACGCACGGACAAACTAAAGAAAACAGCCACCAATGCTGCTACCGCCATAGCAAGCGGTGTAGGTTCTCTTTTCGGAAGCGGTAAGCTGAAAGAACTGGAACATCACATCGAGCAGCTACATCAGGAAATTACCAAACGGGACAAAGCTACTGATGAATTAAAAATTCAGATACAACAAATACAGGAACAGCATAGCAGACAAATTCGTAATCTTCAAAGAATACATAATCAAGAACTTGAAGCCAAAGACAAGGAAATATCACGATTGAGCACCTTGCTTGAAAAAGCCCACAAATGGTTTCCCATGTTCAAAGAGATGTTGAGAATGGAAAAATTATGCGCTGTTATCGGGTTTACCAAAGACATGATAGAAAACCTCTTGACAAAGAAAGAATCCATACAATGTAGTGGCAAAATTTATTCCGAAGAACACAGGTGGAAATTTGACATCAAGAATGATATTTTTAGGGTTGAGAAACATCCGATGGATAGTGGTAAGCTTATGCTGACCATAAACCGACAACCCATAGTACAATGGTTTAAGGAACAATGGGAAAAGTTACAGCAGAATCTACGTAACTCGGTGCAGAGAGAGCAAAAATCCAGAGGATTTAGAATATAGAATAGCCTATTATTAATAAAATCAAGTATCTATGCATCCAAACAGATTGTTTTTATTACAGAATCAAAATCCTAAGAATTTATAAAAAATGAAGCCTAAAGAAGTTTTGGAAAAATGGATAGATTGCTTTAACAAAGCAGATGCTTATCATATAGCAGAGCTGTATGCTACTAATGCAGTAAATCATCAAGTCGCAAACGAACCAATAATAGGTAAAGAATCAATCTACAAAATGTTTGTGAATGAATTTGCCACTGCTAAAATGGTTTGTATGGTGGAAAATATTTTTGAAGATGGCGAATGGGCTATCATGGAATGGAAAGACTCTCTTGGACTTCGTGGATGCGGATTTTTTCATGTAAAAGATAACAAAATCGTCTTTCAAAGAGGGTATTGGGATAAACTTTCATTCTTGAAGCAACACAATCTTCCAATTGAATAAGTACTATCAGAATACGGACTGGGAAATTGAAATACCCAGTCCGAGTTATATAATGAATTTTACTTGTTAAACTATTTAAAGTCAGTTGGATAACAAACCATACCTTTCACATTCTCAGTAGCTCCAGGTATTAATTCAGCCACCATGCAATATTCATGAGAGACTTCGAAAGGAAATTCAATTCCTAAATCGATAGCCTTGCGATAGCCAAATCGAGGATAATACTCTTTATGCCCCAATACGACTGCTGTGCCGTAACCCAAAAGTGCTGCCCTCTGATGGGCTTACTGAATCAACATCCCCCCCAATTCCCTTACGCTGGAATTCCGGCAAGACTGCCAATGGAGCTACACTCAGGGATGTGACAGACTGGGTGTCACTGTCTATCTTTACTTCTGTAAGTAAGATATACCAGACAATTTGTTTTTCTGTCATTTTCTTGTTCTTATCTAATTGTTAGGCTCATTGTTGTTATACATTGTTTAATTATAGATAAATCGTGAATATCCTTCTCTCTTAAATCGTAGCCCGAATGGAATACTTGTTGCCCTTTTGCAGAAATGCAAGGGATGCTTCTGCCTTCAAAGACTGCTGTTCCAAAATAGTCCGGTTGAAATTCATACCAGCCTCCATCCAAGTCGGCTTGTTTGGAAGTGCCGTCCGCATTCAAGACAAAAGGATGGATATCAATATAGCCTAATTCTTTGCTATACAGTTCCACACGGGTGGGCAACCAATTTGTTTCAATTTGATATCCTCTCTCCTGCAAAAGATCAAGGAGTTGGTCTGTATAATTGGCATCAAAATCAATGTCAATATCTCTATGCAAGCGGGTTTGCTGTCCGTACAAGACATCCACTCCCCAGCCTCCATCCAACCAAAACTGCATGTCCAGGCTTTCCAACAAGTCCAAAACTTGAAATAACTCTGTAATCGTAGTGTGTTCTTTCTTTGTCATATAATAATTCTTTAATAAATAATACTATGCGTAATTATCCAACTGCTTGATTGAAGAAATAAAATTTGCACCCACTCCAATCAGAAAGATAACCCATCCGCTGATCATAAAGACGGATGTGATACCCCATGCTTCCACCCAATATCCTGAAGCTACGATACCCAGCATTGATGGAAAGGTACTCAAACTAAAGATGAGAGAAAAAGTCCGTCCAAGCATGTCCGAAGCCAAGTTCTGCTGAATAATAGCGATGAAAAGCGCATGGTAAATGGAATAGGCTATGCCTCCTGTAAATGTTAGGCAAACAAAACCTATAAATGCGCTTGATGGTAAATAACTGGCGCTAATCAGATACAATCCCAATATCACATAAGCCGTATGCATCACTAATGTTTGCTTGCTTTTCAAAGCCTTACAGGCAAGTACTAAACCGCCCAACAATGCCCCTGAGCCCCAACCCATTTCCACAACTCCCATTTGCAAAATGTTTCCGTTGAAATGCAGAAGCGTCATAAAAGGAAATAACGTAAAAACAGGCATAAGGACAAAAGTCACCAGCGTAAAGCATACGAATAAAGGCAAAATGCCCATTGTACGCCGCAAGGTATGCCAACATTCCGTCAGTTCTTTTTTGAAATCTGGAAGAACTTTCGTTTTTTGAAGAGAAGGAATATGGACACAAAGTAAGGTCAGACAAGCAGCAACAGCTCCGATCACATCTATGAGCAGAATATACTGTATGGGAAGCCAAACAACGAGGCTTGCCCCTACAACGGGAGCTATCACCTCACTGAAGGATTGAATGGAATGGTACAAACCTGATACCCTGACAAGATGGTGCTTGGGAACCAGTAGAGGGATGCTTGCCTGTAAAGCAGGTGCATGAAACGTACTGCCTATTGAACGACAAGCAGTCAATAGATAAAAAAAAGAAAGGTCTTTATAACCCTTGGTTATCACAATAAAAAGACATAGGGTACAGAACGCGATGAACAAGTCCGAATAAAACATCGTTTTCTTTCGATTCCATCTGTCAACATAGACCCCGGCAAACAAGCCTAATACAAATTGTGGTAAAAATCCAGCTAAAATAGCCAGAGATAAAGCTGTCGGGGATTTAAATTCGTTGCTAATCCAAAAAATAATGGAGAAGCCAACAATCGTACTTGTTAAAATAGATATGAGTTGGCCTATTCCTATCACTGCCAAAGTTGATTTCCAATGATTCATTGTGCTAATATTTCATGCGTTTATAGATAAGTACTTTCGTACATTAAGCAAAACGAAATTCTATCCACACAAAAAACTTGTATTATAATCCACTCCTGACGTTGGAATACAATAACAAATACTTTCAGGACGATGTAAAGTCCTGAAAAATCAAACTGAATGGATAGATAAATATTAGTCTTTTCTCATCGGATTCTTTTAATATCGCTACTCTTTTATTATGTAGTGGTTGTATTATCTTAAATAAAACAAAAACATCCGACTTTACATTCTTGGGTGTAAAACTGGGTGTTTGTTTTGCAATCTGCTGATTTTCAGCGTTTGTTGCGGAGAGAGAGGGATTCGAACCCCCGGTACCTCTCGGTACGACGGTTTTCAAGACCGTTGTAATCGACCACTCTACCATCTCTCCTTGCAAGATGACCAGCTTGGTTTTCTTAAGCGGTTGCAAAGGTACGACTATTTTTTCTTTCTGCCAAATATTTATGAAACTTTTTTTGATTTTTCTTTAAAAAAGTGGTTATACGTATGCTTGTAGGGCTGTTTATAGGGCTGTTTATACAAAAACGGGGCTACCGCCGTAGCCCCCAACCTTGATAACCTTAAATCTAATACTATGAAAAACACACTGCAAAGATAAGTATTTCTTTGATACATGATGTCAGATATTCCGAAAATCTTATCTTTTATGCAGTTGTTTTGTTTATTTTTCATCTAAATATCCCTTTTCCTGAAACTCCAGCATGAGAGGATAGGCCAAAAGTTTGGCATCAGGGTGGGGGGCTCCTGTTGTGCCAAGAGCACGAAGATCGAAGAAATGACGCCAGTCGCTGATGAAAGCTGTATGCACGAGTTCGGTGTTGCAGTCGAGTGGCAGGATGGCTCGTGCCTCCTGTGGCTTGCAACCGGCATTTATCATATTCATATATGAATACTCTGCGGCGAGGTTGGCAAAGAGCCAATACTGCAGTTTGCTCCATTGCTGTGACTTGCCTTCGGCTACTTCCTGGCAGAGTGAAGAGAATGTTTCGGGCGATACTTCCGCAGTTGCGTCATCGAAGTCGGCTTGATTGGAAACCCACTCTGGCAGGTTGATGGTTATCTCGTTGCCAAACTTGTTTTTGGTGTAGTTGCAGTAGCGTGTGCTCTGCTCGGCCATGGAGTTGGCACGATGGCGATTGTATTCGCGGGTGATGGAAATCTGGGTGGTGAAATGCACGGTGATGCGCAGCTCATGTCTGCCAGCCACGTAGTTGCTGAGATACTTCAGGTCGGAGAGTGACTTGTTCTCGGCAAGAACGCGCATATTGGTTGTGATGTAATCCTTGCCCTCGACGGTGTGGCAACGGGTGTACCTGTTGGTGAGATAAAGTGGCAGCTCGCCATGATTGCACACGAGATAGACGGTGCCATGTTCGAGCATGGCGAAGTGCTCGCTCTGAATCATTCGTTCAACGAATGGTCTGGCAGAATCGTCTGTTGTATGGTCTTCACTCTTGTAGCATACTCTTCCGGCACGCTCTATCTGCTTATAGATGCCGGCTTCTCCTGCGATTTGTTCCCAAATCTCATATTGGGGTTTCTGGATTTTCATTTCTTGATGGATTTGATTGTTTTGCATGCAAAGGTACATTAAAAAGCATGGAATACCAAATTTTTTCTTTTTATTTCTTTTCCAAATGGATTTAATTGTGTAATTTTGGCGCAAATTAGAAAATATGGAAATAAAACCAATAGCACATTTTCGCTCACCTTTCAAGAGTAAGTTTGGTATTCCCAAGCAGGCTGGACTGGTGGCAGAGTTGGAGGGAGAGGTCGTCTTTGAGCCCGAATACCGCAACGCAGATGCGCTTCGTGGCATAGAGGGTTTTGACTATCTGTGGCTGATATGGGAGTTTTCTGCCAACAGGCATGCTGCCAAGAGTCCGGTGGTTCGTCCTCCGGTATTGGGCGGCAACGAGAAGGTGGGTGTCTTTGCCACCCGCAGTCCGTTTCGTCCCAACAACATCGGATTGTCTTCTGTGCGTCTGTCGCATGTGGAGTGGGAGAGTAGCCGCGGTCCTGTAATTCATGTGAAGGGTGCCGACCTGATGGATGGTACTCCTATTTATGACATCAAACCCTATGTGGTGTATGCCGACTGTCATCCTGAGGCCCGCAGTGGCTTTGTGGATGAACGCAAGTGGAATAAGTTGCAGGTAGAAATATCTGATACAGTAAAAAACTTTCTGCTGTCTCAGGGAATGACAGAAGAAAAGATTGGGATTTTGAAAGAGGTGCTGGCGCAAGACCCTCGCCCACATTATCAAAAAGACCCTCATAAGGTATATGGAATGCCTTATGAGGGTATGGATATTCACTTTACGGTATGCAATCAGATACTAACCGTAGTGAAGTAGTCGTTTGCTTTACTTGGCGAAGGTACTGAAGTTGACATTCTCTACCTGAATCTTGCAAGCCTTGTCGATGTCTTGTGCCTGCTTATTGTAGAAGATGTTGCAGTCTTTGATGGTGATGTCGTGGATCATACCTTCCTGTCCATGTGCCACGATTCCGTTTTTACAACCTCTTACATAAACGTTGCTGATATGGATGTCCTGGAAGTTGGGTACGAACTCAGCTTTCTGGACAGCCTCCTTAGGCTGCTTGGCACCTACGTGGTTGTCCCAGTAAGTGGTCTCGAAAGTGATGGCGTCGCCTGTGATGTCGGTCATATAGATATGGTCGATGAAGATGTTCTCTGTCTTTCCGCCTCGCTTGACAGCACTCTTGAAACGAAGTCCTGCGTCTGTGCCCTGGAAGGTGTTGTTGCGTACCAGGATGTTCTTCATGCCACCAGAGAACTCGCTTCCAATGACGAAACCGCCATGAGCGTGATATACGGTGTTGTCCTGAATGTTGATATTCTCGCAAGGACCTGCCTTGACACCGCTTTCGCCAGCTCCTCCCTTCATGCAGATACCGTCGTCGCCCGCATCAATGACGTTGTTGACGATGAGTACATCCTTACAGCTTGAGATGTCGATGGCGTCGCCGTTCTGGGCATTCCAAGGACATTTCACGGTGATGCCGTCGATGATGACATTCTGGCAACGGGTAGGGATGATGTGGAAACGAGGAGAGTTGAGCAGGGTGACACCCTGTACGAGAACGTTCTGACAGTCGGTGAAGCGGATCATGTGGTTGCGGTATTTCTCCTGCTCCTCCATCGTGGAAGCCACATTGGGCTGGTGTTTCAGGTTGAAAGGATACCAGAGGTCGCCCTTGGCAGAGACACTACCTCCCATTTCCTGGAACTGTTTCCACTCCACGTCGCTCACCTTGCCGCGTTTTACAGCTCGCCACCATTCTCCGTTTCCGTCGATGGTGCCTTCACCTGTGATAGATATGTTCTTGCGCTTGCTGGCTGTGATGGCTGTTGCGGCTCTCAGCTCCTTGGCACCTGTAGTCTTGTCGATCTTGATTAGGTCGTTCTTATCCTCGGAGAACACGATGATGGCGTTCTTCTCGAGGTGCAGGTCGATGTTGTCCTTGAGTGAAATGAGTCCTGTAAGATAGATTCCTGCAGGTACATTCAGATGACCGCCGCCCTGTTTGTTGAGCTGGCTGATGGCTTTGGCGAAAGCTTCTGTGTTGAGAGTCAGTCCGTCGCCCTTTCCACCGCAGTCGAGGATGCTCACCTGATTATCCGGTATGGTGGGCAGGGTGGGTTGTGGCATCTGTACAGGCAGGTTTTGGTAATACTTGGCATAATCGTTGTTGGCTTGTACGGCTGTAACAGCGAGAAGTGTCAGTAAAGAGATGATGATTTTCTTCATATTCTTTAAAATGTTTAGTTGTTTGAATATAGTTTGTTTTGTTTGTTTCCTGATTCTTCATTATAAAAAAAAGGCGGCTCTAACCGAAGTCAGAAACCGCCAAATGAAAGGAGGAGTGGTACCACCAGGAATCGAACCGGGGACACAAGGATTTTCAGTCCTTTGCTCTACCAACTGAGCTATGGCACCATCGTTTTATTTTGCGGTTGCAAAGGTACAATATTTTCTTTGATTGAGCAAGAGAAAAGAAGATATTTTCTCTTGCTTAATGTTTATTAACTAAAGAATAGTCCACGAGGATGTCGGCAGACTCAGTCTTTCAGCGGGTTCCACCCCTGAGCTTTGAGTTCGAACTCCTGTCCATCTCGCGTGATGAGCATTCTGCCGAGGGATTCCTGTGTGATGTAGCCTATCTGCTTGATGCCTTCCATCTCTTCGATTTTGGCATGGTCGCCGATAGGTACGGTGAAGAGCAACTCGTAGTCCTCGCCTCCATTCATGGCGCAGGTGGTGAGGTTCATGTTGAATTCCTCTGCCATGACTGCCGTCTGGTAGTCGATAGGGATGTTCTTCTCGTAGATGCGGCAACCGCAATGACTCTGCTGACAGATGTGCATCAACTCGCTGCTCAGTCCGTCGCTCACGTCCATCATGGCTGTAGGTCGTATGCCTGCCTCGCGCAACTGGGCTATGATGTCACCTCTTGCTTCTGGCTGCAGCTGACGTTGCAGCAGATATTCCTTGCCCGAGAAGTCGGGCTGAAAGTTACGCATGCCAGCCAACTCCTGGTTGAGTGCAGCCAACTTCTGAGTCTCGCCGGCAGCCTTGGCTTGTGCCATCTTCTTGCGGATGTCTTCCACCTGTCCATAATATACGGCTTTCTCACGTTCCAGAAGCTGCAGACCCATATAGGCTCCGCCCAAATCACCCGACACACAGATGATGTCGGTGTCTTTGGCTCCATGTCGGTAGACAATGTCTTCTTTTGCAGCCTCGCCAATGCAGGTGATGCTGATAGCAAGTCCTGTAAGCGATGAGGTTGTGTCGCCTCCGACAATGTCTACGCCAAACTTATCGCATGCCATGCGCAAGCCCTTGTAGAATTCGTCCATGTCCTCTACCGAGAAACGCTTGCTCAGGGCGATGCTTACTGTCATTTGCCGTGGTGTACCGTTCATGGCGAAGATGTCGCTGATGTTGACCATGGCACTCTTGTATCCCAAGTGCTGCAGGTCGATGTAGGTTAGGTCGAAGTGTACTCCCTCCATCAGCATGTCGGTCGTGACAAGAACTTCCTTGTCGGGATAGTGCATCACGGCGCAATCGTCTCCTACGCCATAAACAGTAGAAGCATTTTTGTTTTCGTGTCCTTTTGTGAGATGGTCGATAAGACCAAACTCACCCAATTTTGCGATGTCCAATTTGTTATAAGAATTTGAATTTAGCAAGTTCTGAAGTTGTTAAGACCGGCGAATCATCTCGCGCATGATCTCTGTCATCTTAGGCTGTGCGGCGTTGGCAGCTTTCTGAACCTCCTCGTGGCTGACTTCTACCGGTACGTCGAAGCCTCCCAGGTCGGTGATGATGCTGATGCCGAATACCTTGATGCCACTATGGCGAGCCACGATGACCTCGGGTACGGTACTCATGCCTACAGCGTCGCCTCCCAACAGTCGGTACATGCGATACTCGGCAGGAGTCTCGAAGGTAGGACCCTGTACGCCTACGTATACTCCGTGCTTCAGGTCGATGCCCTTCTCCTGGGCTATGCTGTCAGCCAAGTCGCGCAGACTCTTGTCGTAAGCCTCGTGCATGTCGGGGAATCGAGGACCTGTGGGGAAGTTCTTGCCACGAAGCGGATGCTCGGGGAAGAAGTTGATATGGTCGTCGATCACCATCAGGTCGCCTATCTGGAAGGTTTTGTTCATGCCACCAGAGGCGTTGCTGACGAAGAGGGTCTCGATGCCCAGCTCGTACATCACACGCTCGGGGAATGTCACCTCTTTCATGTTGTAACCCTCATAGAAGTGGAAACGTCCCTCCATCGCCATGATGTCCTTGCCGCCCAGCTTGCCGAAGATCAGTTTGCCGGCATGGCCTTCTACGGTTGAGACAGGGAAGTTGGGTATCTCACTATATGGAAAAGCATAGCTGTCAGTTATTTCTGAAGCTAATTGTCCGAGTCCCGTTCCCAGAATGATGGCGGTCTTTGGACTTGTGGTCATCCTTTCTTTTAGCCAGGATGCTGTTTCTTGAATTTTTTCGTACATAGCTTATGATTTTTTCGTTAAAATTTTCTTCTTGATCGAGCATGAAGCTTACCTTGATGGGCAGCGCATAGATGCTTTGTCTTACGGGTTCGCTCAGTCCTTTGGCTTCCTTCAGTCGCACGGCATCCTTCTCTGTCGTGATGATGATGCGTGGCTCGGGCATCGACTCGAAGGTGTCGTTGATGAGTTCGATGTCGCGTGGCTTGAACTGATGATGGTCGCCAAACGACAGGCTTCTGATGTCGCCTACATGGGACTTGAGGTCGTGCTCCATCTGTTTGGGCGATGCGATGCCTGTGAGGAGCATGACGTGCTGCTGCTTCAGCTCATGGAGTGGGATTGTCTTGTCGCAGAAGAGGCCCTTGGCATCGTCGTAGTCGATACACGTGAAGTAGAGCTTCTGGAAAGGATAGAGACTCATGGCTTTGGTGAGCACACGGAACTCCATGGGACGAAGGTCTTTAGGACACTTGGTCACGATGACTATGTCGGCACGGTTCTTTCCGCTTAATGGCTCGCGTAGTCTTCCTGCCGGCAGCATCTTGTCGTAGATGATGAGTCGATGGTAGTCCACCAAGAGGATGTTGATGCCCGGTTTCACATATCTGTGCTGGAAGGCATCGTCGAGCAATACTACGTCCACATCCTTTGTCTCTTCATCAGACTGCAGTCGCTCTATTCCTCTGACTCGCTTGGCGTCTACTGCCACATAGATGTCGGGGAACTTCTGGTGCATCTGGAAAGGCTCGTCGCCTATCTCGGGCATCGTGGTTTCCTCGGTTGCCAATACATAACCGCTGCTTTTGCGCTTGTATCCACGTGAGAGTACGGCAATCTTCATCTTGTCGTGCAACAAGCGGATGAGGTATTCCACATGCGGAGTCTTACCCGACCCGCCTACCGTGATGTTGCCTACGGATATGACGGGCAGGCTGAAAGTCTTGCTTCGCTTGATGCCTACATCGAAGAGCCAGTTGCGAAGGCGGACTGCCATACCGTATAGCCAGCTCAGCGGGGTGAGCCATTCGTTTATCTTGATAAGATCTCCTTCTGTTCTCATTTTTATTATTTTCACCTTATTATATATAGGTACATCTTGTCACAATAGATGACTGCGCTTGGTCATAATAGATGACCGCGCCTGGTCACAATAGATGCCTATACCTTATTATATATGGGCGGTTGTTATCTGATGTTGAGTACGTAGGGCAGCGAAGCCTGTACGGGCTCGTGCTCGTTGATGTGGCGCAACCACATGAATGGTGTGTACATGTCGCCCAAGGTGAGGCGCAACTGGTCGTCGAGATAGTTGCCGCTTCCTGTTTCTACATTGTTGAGCAACTGATCCATCCAGCTGGCTGGCAATGGATATTCATCGGTGTGATAATCCTTGACCTTAGCCAACTGGGCAGCCTTGGCTACAGCATCGTCCAGTCCACCCAAGCCGTCGACCAGCTTGATGTTCTTGGCATCCGAACCGAGCCAAACTCGTCCTTGCGCTATCTTCTCCACCTCGTCGACAGACATCTTTCTGCCGTCAGCCACACGTTTGCGGAAAAGCGTGTAGCCACGGTTGACGTATGCCTGCAGGTAGCTCAGCTCTTCGGGAGTGAATGGGCGGGCCATCAAAGCTCCCTGGTAGCCGCTGTTGCGGTTGGTCTTCACCTCGTCGAACTTGACTCCCAGCTTCTGAGTGATGAGTCCGCTCATGTCGGGGAAGGCTCCGAAGATGCCGATGCTTCCAGTCAGAGTGGTAGGCTGAGCCATGATGTAGCGTGCGCCCATGCTCATATAGTATGCTCCCGATGCTGCCATTCCGCCCATCGAAACCACCACGGGTTTCTTCTTGTTGAGCTGGCTCACAGCTCTCCATATCTGTTCGGAGGCATAGGCGTCGCCGCCTCCCGAATTGATTCTGATAACTACAGCCTTTACGTCCTCGTCTTTGGCAAGGTCGTTCAGGTCGGAAATCACGTTGCTGCTCACAATCTGCTGTTCGCCACCCCACAGACTTGTTGTAGCCTGGCTGGTAATGCCTCCCTGGCAGTAGTAGACGGCGATGGTGCTTCCGTCGTATTTGTCCTCTACGGCAGCATTCACCTCGCTCATGCTTGCCTGTCGGATGCGCTTGGTGTCCTTGATGCCAAGCTGCTTCTTCACGATGTTCTTTATCTCGTCGTAATAGCAGAAACCGTCCACCATCTTGTGCGTCTTCAGCAGTTTGCTGTCTTCGAAGGCCACGAAGCCGTCGGCATAATGGTTGAGCGAGTCTTTGTTGATACCACGGCTCTTGGACACGTCGGTAAGCATCTGCTGCCACAATCCGTTGATGTAGCGCGAAACCTGCTCGCGGTTGGCATCGCTCATCTTGTCTTCAGTATATTGTTCGGTGAAACTCTTGAATTTTCCCACCTTCACTACCGTGTACTTGACGCCAAACTTGGCGTAGAGGTCTTTCAGGAACATGGGCTGAGAAGCCAGTCCGTGCCAATCGACCGATCCTTCAGGATTGATGTACAGTTTGTTGGCCACAGAGGCGAGGTAATAGCATCCTTGCGTCATGGCGTCGCCATAGGCGATGATCCACTTGCCGCTCTTCTTGAAATCCTCGAGTGCCTTGCGTATTTCCTGTAAGGTGGCATAGTCGGTGATGAGTGCGCCTGGTTCTAAGTAGATGCCTTTTATCTTGTCCTCGTTCTTAGCCTTCTTGATGGCAGAGAGAATTTCGTTCAGCCCTAACTGATTGAAAGAGTTGCCCGTGATTTGTCCCATCACGTCCTCCTGTCCCTGCTCGTTGATGGTGCCTTGCAGCTTCATGACCATGACAGAATTGTCACGCAACGAAGGTTTGTCGCCACTCATCAGCATGCCTATCAGGCTGATGAAGGTAAAGATGCCCATGATAATACCAAAGGCGAAAATGCCCACAACGGTGGCTGCCACGCTCTTGAAAAACTGTTTCATAATGCGCTGAATTTATGTTGATTGTTTGTTTATTGTGCAAATTTAGCAAAAAAGCTACAATTACCAAACTTATTTGTGCAAAAAAGCAATAATTTAGACGAAATAGCATCTTGTATTCGGATAAAATGCTTATCTTTGCAGAAGATTGCTGCATCTCAGCAGAAGATTCAAGCAAGCTTGATATTCTGCATTCGATTTGCGACATCTTTGCAGAAGATTGCCGCATCTCAGCAATGTGAAAGCAGACATCGCGGAACTAATGATGAGAAAATATTAAAAACCTGAAGTTTCTCATGTGGTTTAAGTACGGGCTGAAAGCCCAAAAGTTCTTAGCCCAGGGCAATGGATGCAAGCAGCACGCCCTGAAGGGGCAGAAGCTCTTAGCCCAGGGCATCGCCCTGGGTATAATGTCAATCAGCAAGGCGCCCTGTAAGGGCAAAAGCTTTCAAATACCTGGCAATATACAAAGCTTTTGCCCTTACAGGGCGACAGGTTTGCGTTCATACACACCCAGGGCGGTGCCCTGGGCTAAGAGCTTCTGCCCTTTCAGGGCGTGTGGAGCTTACATGCGAAAATTTATTAAAAACTATTCAAAACAAATAACAATTAACTGAATCAACAAACATTATGGAAAGAACGTGGAGATGGTTTGGTAAGAACGACAAGATTACCTTAGCCATGTTGAAAGAAATTGGTGTGGAAGGCATAGTTACAGCCTTGCACGATGTACCTAATGGTGAGGTGTGGACCCGCGAGAAGATCCGCGACCTGAAGGAGTACATCGAAAGTTACGGAATGAGATGGAGCGTAGTAGAGTCTCTGCCTGTGGTAGAGAGCATCAAGTATGCCGGTGCCGACAGAGATGAGCAGATAGAGCGATATAAGGAAAGTCTGAGAAACCTCTCGCTCGAGGGTATTCATACCATCTGCTACAACTTCATGCCTGTGCTTGACTGGGCACGTACCGACTTATTCCACGACAACCCCAACGGCAGTACCAACTTGTACTTCTCGTTCCCACAGTTTGCTTACTTCGATATTCATATCTTGAAGCGCGAGGGCGCTGAGGCCGACTGGCAGGCAAAGGGTCAGGCCATGGGCCGTGACATCCTGAAGGAGGTGGAAGAACTGAAGAACAAGATGACTCCTGAGGACGATCATAAGCTGGTGGAGAACATTATCGTGAAGACTCAGGGCTTCGTGAGTGGAAATATCAAAGAGGACGACGAACATCCGGTAGAGTTGTTCCGTCAGTTGCTCGATCTGTATAAGGGAATCTCAAAGGAGCAGTTGCGTGAGAACATGTGCTACTTCCTCAATGCCATCATGCCTACTTGCGAGGAGTGCGACATGTATATGTGTGTTCACCCTGACGATCCTCCATTCCCAATCCTCGGCTTGCCACGTATCGTGACTTGCGATGAGGATATCAACTGGTTCCTCAAGGCTGTCGACAACAAGCACAATGGTCTTACCTTCTGTGCAGGCTCTCTATCGGCTGGCAGTCACAACAATGTGGTAGAGTTGGCTCGTAAGTATGCCGACCGTACGTGGTTCGTGCACATGCGCTCTTGCCATATCTTCGAGAATGGCGACTTTACTGAGGCAAGTCATCTGGGTGGACGTGCTGACCTCATAGAGTTGGCACGCATCTTCGAGAAGGTGAATCCCAACCTGCCTATGCGCGTAGACCATGGCATGTGTATGCTCGGCGACGAGAACCGTGGTTATAATGCCGGTTACAGTTTCTTGGGACGTATGTTCGCCATGGGACAGGTGCAGGGTATTCTTGCTACTGTAGACCGTGAGCTGGGCATCGAGTATCATCAGCCTGGTTTCTTTGATTAAAAGACAGAAAACGATTTTGCCAGTTGGGGAATTTGACAAGCCCAACTGGCTTTTTAATAAAAACAAACACATCAACCTAAAAATGTAATTATGAAGAAGATTTTATTGTCTATGGCCTGTCTGATGGCTGTGCTTGCCTTGTCAGCCCAGTCGACAGCTAAAAAGTTCGTACTCAACCTCACGGCTGACGGTGAGAGTAATCTGACCTGCTATTTGCCCCAAAAACCTTCGGGCAGAGCTGTCGTCGACTGTCCTGGTGGAGGCTATTCTCATCTGGCCCTCAATCATGAGGGATACGACTGGGCTGAGTATTTCAACAAGCAGGGCATAGCTTTTTTTGTGCTGAAATACCGTATGCCGCATGGCAGACATACTGTGCCCATGGAAGATGCCTGCAAGGCGATGCGCACCGTGCGCGACAGCGCCTCTGTCTGGAACATCAACCGTGAGGATGTGGGTATTATGGGCTTCTCGGCTGGAGGTCATCTGGCTTCTTCCGTCAGCACTCTGGCAGAATATGATGCTCGCCCCAACTTCTCCATCTTGTTCTATCCTGTCATCTCGATGAAACCAAAGAAGGGACATGGGGGCTCCAGCTATAATCTTTTGGGCGAGGAGGGAGTGAAGGACGAGAAACTCGTAGACCACTACTCAACCGAGAAACAGGTTCGCCGTCATCTCACACCTCGTGCCATCATCCTCTTGGCCAACGATGATGGGGCTGTTCCTCCTGTAACCAATGGCGTGGCCTATTATTCCCGTATGCGTCAGGTAGGAAACGAGTGTTCCATGTGCATTTATCCTACAGGCGGACATGGTTTCGGTTTCCGCAGCACTTGGGCCTATCACGATCAGATGTTGAGCGACCTTACCCGTTGGCTCGACAGCTTCAAGGCGCCTCGTAAGGACGCCATACGTGTGGCATGTATCGGCAACTCCATTACCGATGGTTACGGCATCGATATGGCTACACAGAAAGGTTATCCTGCCATCTTGCAAAATAAGTTGGGCGATGGATATGAGGTGAAGAACTATGGCCTCAGCGCGCGTACCTTATTATGTAAGGGGGACGTGCCCTATATGAAAGAGATGGGCTGGCGCGATGCCTTGGCTTTCCAGCCTAATATCGTTGTCATCAAGTTGGGCACCAATGACAGTAAGACCCACAACTGGGTACACAAGGCCGAGTTTGGAAAGGATTTGCAGACGATGGTCGATTCGCTCAAGGCACTGCCCTCTAAGCCAAAGATTTATCTCTGTTCGCCTATTCCTGCCTTCAAGCCCTCATGGACCATTAACGACAGTGTGATAGTAAACGGTGAAATCCCTGTCATCAAGAAGGTGGCAAAGAAGAATAAGTGCGGGTTTATCGACTTGCATTCGAAGTACACCTTTGCCGACCTGATGCTCGACGATGGCATTCATCCCAATGGAAAGGGAGCTGTGAAGATGGCGGAAATCATCTACGAGGCAATATCCGAAAAGAAATAAACAACATGATGCTTGCCTGCGCCAGGCATCATGATGAACCCCTTTTGGCAGACGTGACTGACAATTTTGTCAGTTTAGTCTGCTTTTTGTTTTTTTGGCACGTTTTTGGCATAAGTCGAAATCGACAAGGCAAAGACTCTTGCAGGGTTTTTTGCCATCAAACAACAAAATAACAATTAAAAAATATAGAATCATGAACATTAAACCATTAGCAGACAGAGTGCTGGTACTTCCTGCACCAGCCGAGGAAAAAGTAGGTGGAATCATTATTCCTGATACAGCAAAGGAAAAACCACAGCGTGGTAAGGTTGTTGCCACAGGAAAGGGAACCAAGGATGAGGAGATGATTCTCAAAGAGGGTGATACCGTTCTTTATGGCAAGTATGCCGGTACCGAGATCGAGTTTGATGGTACTAAATATATGATGATGCGCCAGAGCGATGTTCTCGCTGTGGTGGAAGAGTAGTTTTAAAGGTAAAAAAGTAAAAAGGCTTTTTAAAAGTAAAAAGGTAAAAAAGTAAAAAGGTAAAAAAACTTTTTGCTGATATTAAAATAGAAAATATTATGGCTAAAGATATTAAATACAATATGGATGCTCGCGACCTCTTGAAGAAGGGTGTCGATCAGTTGGCTAACGCAGTAAAGGTAACTCTTGGTCCTAAGGGCCGCAACGTGGTAATCGAAAAGAAGTTTGGTGCTCCTCAGATTACCAAGGATGGTGTTACCGTAGCCAAGGAAGTGGAATTGGAGGATAAGTTTGAGAATACTGGTGCTCAGCTCGTTAAGAGTGTTGCCAGCAAGACTGGTGATGACGCAGGTGACGGTACAACAACAGCTACCATCCTGACTCAGGCCATCGTTACTGAGGGCTTGAAGAACGTTACTGCCGGTGCCAATCCTATGGACTTGAAGCGTGGTATCGACAAGGCTGTGGCTGCTGTCGTTGCCTTCATCAAGGACCATGCAGAGCAGGTAGATGACAACTACGACAAGATAGAGCAGGTGGCTACCGTCTCTGCCAATAATGATGCTGAGATCGGTAAGCTGTTGGCTGACGCTATGCGCAAGGTCTCTAAGGATGGTGTCATCACCATTGAGGAGAGCAAGAGCCGTGACACCAACATCGGTGTGGTAGAAGGTATGCAGTTCGACCGTGGTTACTTGAGCGGTTACTTCATGACCGATGCCGACAAAATGGAGTGTGTGATGGATAATCCATACATCCTGCTTTACGATAAGAAGATTTCCAACCTCAAGGAGTTCTTGCCAATCCTTCAGCCTGCTGCCGAGAGCGGTCGCCCATTGTTGGTCATCGCTGAGGACGTAGACTCTGAGGCTCTGACTACTTTGGTAGTCAACCGTTTGCGTGGTGGCTTGAAAATCTGTGCTGTCAAGGCTCCAGGCTTCGGCGACCGTCGTAAGGCTATGTTGGAGGATATCGCTGTATTGACAGGTGGTGTAGTTATCTCTGAGGAGAAGGGGCTGAAGTTGGAGCAGGCTACTCTTGATATGTTGGGTTCTGCCGACAAGGTAACCGTCAACAAGGACAATACCACTATCGTGAATGGTCATGGCGAGAAGGCCAACATTCAGGACCGTGTGGCTCAGATCAAGAATGAGATCGAGAATACCAAGTCTTCTTACGACAAGGAGAAACTTCAGGAGCGTTTGGCTAAGCTCGCCGGTGGTGTGGCTGTCCTCTATGTAGGTGCCAACTCTGAGGTTGAGATGAAGGAGAAGAAGGACCGTGTTGACGATGCACTCTGTGCTACTCGTGCAGCTATCGAGGAAGGTATCGTAGCTGGTGGCGGTACAACTTATATCCGTGCTCTTGAGGCATTGAAGGATATGAAGGGTGACAATGCCGACGAGACAACAGGTATCCGCATCGTAGAACGTGCCATCGAGGAACCTCTTCGCCAGATAGTAGCCAACGCAGGTGGCGAGGGCTCAGTAGTAGTCAATAAGGTACGCGAGGGCGAAGGCGACTTCGGATATAATGCCCGCAAGGATGTTTACGAGGATATGCGTCAGGCCGGTATCGTTGATCCTGCCAAGGTTGAGCGCGTAGCTCTTGAGAACGCTGCCTCTATCGCAGGCCTCTTCCTTACTACAGAGTGTGTATTGGTGGACAAACCAGAACCTGCTCCTGCTGCACCAGCAGCTGCTCCAGGAATGGGCGGTATGATGTAATAAATGTAATGTAAAGATATCAAAATGGGGGCTACTCTACAGAGTAGTCCCTTTTTATATGTTTTTTACTATAAAATCTTGCAAATTTTAGCAAAAAAGCTTGGCGCGTATTTGCTTTTTTTGTAACTTTGCAACGTAGAAAAATGAAAAAGACGGCTTAAGCCGCTAAAGATATTTTTTTGATTTGTTTTAGTAGATTAGTTTTTAAGTAGTTTGTTTTTGAAAATCGGTTGTCGTGAGACATCCGATTTTTTTTGTCTTTTTCTCTTTGTAGTTTCATCCTATTGTGTTATCTTTGCAGCATGAAAATGAATTTTGACAGAAAAAAAGCATTGGTCTTCCTGATTGTTATCGGTGGACTGATTTATATTACCAAGTTAGGGTTGGGAATGACGGCGCTCAATTCTTTCCTTGCTACACTTGGTGTGTTGCTCATCTTGTTTGTGGGCGATAACTTCGCTCAGCAGATAGATAACTGGCTGAAACGTCGAAAGATGAATCAGAAAAACGAAGAATAGTAGATTTTTAAATGAAGTAAAGCGTGGAACAGTTAGTCAACCTTTATAGTTCTTGGGCAGGCGAGGAGCCTGCAAGTGTGGTCAAGTTGCCTGGTCAGGGAAGCAACAGGCAGTATTTCCGATTTGTCAAGCAGGACGGCAGCAGCGTCATTGGTGTCATCGGAACGAGTCGAGATGAGAATCATGCTTTCATCTATATGTCACGTCACTTTACGCTCCGAAAGTTGCCTGTGCCTAAGGTCCTGGCTGTCAGCGATGATGAGTCGCGCTATCTGCAGACCGACTTGGGCGATGTGTCGCTCTTTGATGCCATCAAGGGTGGACGTGAAGCTGGCGGAAGATACAACCAAAAGGAAAAGGAACTTCTGAAGAGAACCATTCGCGAGTTGCCCAACATTCAGCTCCGAGGAGCACGTGGAATGGATTGGAACAACTGCTATCCTCAGCCCGAGTTTGATATCGACAGCGTACTTTTCGACTTGAATTACTTCAAGTACTGTTTCCTGAAACCCACCGACCTTGATTTCCATGAGTTGAAGTTGGAAGCTAATTTCCGCCTTTTTGCCAAAGACCTGACTTCCGAACAGATGGACTGTTTCCTGTATCGAGATTTCCAGGCTCGCAACATAATGCTTGACGAAAACGGCAATCCGTACTTTATTGATTTCCAGGGTGGGCGTAAAGGACCTTTCTACTACGATTTGGCTTCTTTCCTCTGGCAGGCATCGGCAAAGTATCCTTTCAAGTTGCGACGTGAACTCGTATGGGAATATTACCAGTCGCTGAAGAACTATACTGAGGTTCCTTCTGTCCGTCATTTTGTCAACCGTCTGAGTCTTTTTGTCCTCTTCCGTACGTTGCAGGTATTGGGTGCTTATGGTTTCCGTGGATACTTCGAGCGCAAGAAGCATTTTCTTGACAGTATTCCTCCTGCCATTCAGAATCTTCGTGACCTGCTGAAAATGGGCGATAAGGTGTTCCCTTATCCTTATATGATGGATATGCTTCGCCGCCTTACCGAGCTGCCGCAGTTTACCCGCATAGAGAAGTCGGCTGTCAACCGTGCTGATGGTTATCGCACAGCCGATACCAATATCTACACTTCGCATCCGCAGGATGGTCCTGCCACCTTCTCCAAGTATGATGGCAAGGGACCTTTGGTGGTAAGGGTGTTCAGCTTCTCCTATAGGAAAGGTATTCCCGAAGACCCATCAGGCAATGGAGGCGGTTATGTCTTCGATTGTCGCAGCACCCATAACCCCGGCCGATACGAGCCATACAAGAAACTGACGGGTCTCGACGAGCCAGTCATCCGATTCTTGGAGGATGATGGCGAGATACTGACCTTCCTCGATAGTGTTTATCGCCTTGCCGACCATCATGTCAACCGATATATTCAGCGAGGCTTCACCTCTCTGATGTTCTGCTTCGGCTGTACAGGCGGTCAGCACCGTAGTGTCTATTCAGCCCAGCATCTTGCCGAGCATATTCATGAGAAGTTCGGTGTTGAGGTGAGAATCTGTCATCGCGAACAGCAGATAGAACAAGTGCTTCCTGCAGAATAAGTTTTTCTTTTGTAATCAATTAATGGCGTGCAAATTTGGCTATTTCGTAAAAAGTTAGTAAATTTGCACGCACATTAATAGATAGCTATAATGATGCAAGCAATGATTTTCGCTGCAGGTCTGGGCACTCGCCTCAAGCCACTTACCGACCGTATTCCGAAAGCTTTGGTAAGTGTGGGAGGAGAACCTTTGCTCAAACGTGTCATCTTTCGGTTGAAAGATGCTGGTTTCACTCGCATTGTAGTGAACGTTCATCATTTTTCCAGTCAGATTATTGATTACCTACGCGATAACGACAACTTCGGTATGGATATCCGTATCAGCGACGAGACGGACAAACTGCTCGAGACCGGTGGAGGTATCAGAAAGGCATGGCCGCTCTTCGATGCGCATGAGCCCGTCCTTATTCACAATGTGGATATATTGAGCAATGTGGATTTGGAAAAGTTCTATCAGATAGAGACGAAGGACCTTACAGAAGAGTCGCAGGAAGCCTCACCAGAGGAAAAGCCTCTTGCAGCCCGCCTGTTGGTGAGCGAACGCAAGACAAAACGTTATCTTCTCTTCGATGACAGTATGCGGTTGGTGGGGTGGACGAACATCGAGACCGGCGAGGTGAAGAGCCCTTATCCTCATCTCGATCCTGCCAAGTGTAAGATGTATGCCTTCTCGGGCATCCACATGGTAGCACCGTCCATCTTCCCGCTGATGGAGGAAGAATCAGACAAATTCCCCATCATGGATTTCTATCTGAAGCATTGCGACAAAGTACGCATTGAGGGATATGTGAAGAACGACCTCAGACTGATGGATGTGGGAAAGCAGGAAACGCTGAAAGAGGCAGAGGCGTTTTTATGTCAATGTTAAAAATTTAAAGTTTAATATATTATGCAACAGAAGATTATTATTTTGGATTTCGGTTCACAGACCACACAGCTGATCGGCCGTCGTGTTCGTGAGCTCGATACCTTCTGCGAGATTATGCCTTACAACAAGTTTCCAAAGGATGACCCATCTGTGATTGGTGTCATCTTGAGCGGTAGCCCTTATTCCGTTCATGATCCGGAAGCTTTCAAGGTAGATCTGGGCCAGTTTATTGGCCGCATCCCTGTGCTCGGCATCTGCTACGGTGCTCAGTTCCTCTCTTACGCCCAAGGTGGTAAGGTGGAAGCTGCTGACAGCCGTGAGTATGGTCGTGCTAACTTGGAGCAGTTCGACAAGGAGAATCCTTTGTTCAAGGGATTCATCGAGAACTCTCAGGTTTGGATGAGTCATGGTGATACCATCACTGCCATCCCTGAGGATTATAAGTGCATCGCTTCTACTGCCAATGTGAAGTATGCTGCTTATGCTTCTACCAAGCAGCCTGTTTGGGCTGTACAGTTCCACCCAGAGGTGTTCCACTCTTTGCAGGGTACACAGCTCCTCAAGAACTTCGTGGTAGATATCTGCGGTAGTAAGCAGGACTGGAGTGCTGACTCTTTCGTTGAAACTACTGTAGCTGAGTTGAAGGCACAGTTGGGTGACGACAAGGTTATCCTCGGTCTTTCTGGTGGTGTTGATTCCAGCGTAGCTGCTGTTCTCCTGAACAAGGCTATCGGCAAGAACCTTACCTGTATCTTCGTAGATCACGGTATGCTCAGAAAGAATGAGTTCCGTGATGTAATGGAGGATTACAAGTGTTTGGGTCTGAATGTTATCGGTGTTGATGCATCAGAGAAATTCTTTGCAGACTTGGCTGGTGTTACAGATCCAGAGGAGAAGCGTAAGATTATCGGCCGTGACTTCGTAGAGGTTTTCAATGCTGAGGCTAAGAAGCAGACTGGTGCCAAGTGGTTGGCTCAGGGTACTATCTATCCAGACCGTATTGAGAGTTTGAACATCACCGGCAAGGTGATCAAGAGCCATCACAATGTAGGTGGTCTTCCTAAGGAGATGAACCTTCAGTTGTGCGAGCCATTGAAGTGGTTGTTCAAGGATGAGGTTCGTCGTGTAGGCCGATCTATGGGAATGCCTGAGCATCTGATTACCCGTCATCCTTTCCCAGGTCCTGGTTTGGCAGTACGTATTCTGGGTGATATTACTCCCGAGAAGGTGCGTATTCTTCAAGATGCCGATGATATCTATATCCGCGGCTTGCGTGAGTACAAGGTGAAGTTGAGTGGTGAGGAAGCCCGCCGTGTATTGGCTGCTGGTGTTCCTGCCGACATGCAGAATGGCGAGATTGAGGTTTCTCTCTACGACCAGATCTGGCAGGCAGGTACCGTATTGCTTTCTACTGTCCGTTCGGTAGGAGTGATGGGTGACGAGCGTACATACGAGCATCCTGTGGCTCTGCGTGCTGTGACCAGTACCGATGCGATGACAGCCGACTGGGCACATCTGCCTTATGACTTCATGGCAAAGGTTAGCAACGAGATTATTAACAAGGTGAAGGGTGTGAACCGCGTTTGCTATGACATCTCTTCAAAACCACCTTCGACAATCGAGTGGGAATAAGGCTTTCTCCCCGTGATGATTTCTTCGCGGGTAAAGATTAGAAAAGCAGATTCCTGCCATCTATACTATAAATCCCTCCTTCGGGTATCATGCCTGAAGGAGGGATTTTTTGACCCATATTATTGAGAGATTTTCAACCTTGTCCACAGCCATCTTGGTATGTGACGCCAGAAGAAGACGAGGATGGCGTACCGCCAGTCTATGACTTTTACTTCTTTCCCTTTCTCAATGGCATGTACGATGTGCCTTGCCACTTCTTCTGCTCTTAGCTGTAGCGGATATTTGCTGCCTGCAATCAGGTCGGTTGCCACAAATCCTGGCCGTATGTCTGTTATCGAGATGGGAAGCTGGCGCATACGTGCTTGCTGGGCAAGGCATTCCAAGTAGTGGTTTTGGAATCGTTTGGTGGCAGAATAGGCTGGGGCAGCACCAAGTCCTTTTGTTCCTGCTATGGAGGTGATGCAGGCAATGCGATATGTATGCTTTTTTTCGGTTGTTGTGGTGTGGGCAGCAAACCAGTTGAATGCGGTGTCTACCATTCTTGTGAATCCCATTCCGTTCGTTTCCACCGTCTTCAGTTCTTTCTCTATATCGAGCTGATTGTTCTGCCATCCTATTCCGGAACTGTGAAAATACAGGTCCATGCCTCCTAACTTGTCGATGAGTTGTTGCAGTAGGTGAGGAGCATCGGCAGAGGTGACATCTATCTGCTGATAGCAGGCGATGCCTTCAGCCGTCAGAGCCTGCAGTCTTTCTGTTCTTCTACCGGCTATACCCACTTGCCATCCTTTGGCGGCAAGCAGTTTGGCCACTTCCATTCCGATGCCCGATGTGGCGCCCATAACGATTGCTTTCTTTGTCATGATTTTGTTTTGTTGATTGATAGACAGTTCCTTTTCATTCGAATGGTTTTCTTCTGCGGGCTATCTCTTCCCCTTGTTGATGATGTAGATGCCCGCCGTAGCCAAGGTGCCTGCAATGAGGTATTTCCTGTAGAAGGTTTCGCCCAGACACAGGCATGAGGTGATGGCTCCTACCACAGGGATGAGCGAGTTATAGATGGCCACTTTACCCACAGGATTGCAGGTAATCAGTTTGTTGTAGAGAGCAAAACTGATGGTAGAGATAGCGATGAGTAATAGCAGGATAATAATACCCCACAGGCTTACTATGGGCAGACAACCGCCCATCCACAGGGCAGGAATCATCAGCAGGACACCGCCAATGCTCAGCGAATAGCCCGTTCCTACAAATACATCCACCCTTTTGCTCAAACCCCTTGTCAGCAAGGAGGCACTGGCTCCACATAGCGCATTGAGGATAATCATACCATCGCCCAAGAAAGTAAAGCTTCCACTTTCTTTTCCACCAAGGTTTAAGGTCAGAATGCCCACAAAACCGATGATACAGCCTACAGCTTTGCTCCATGTCATCTTGTCGCTTTTGAAGAAGAGACAGGCAAAGATTACCACCGTGAAAACACTCATCGAGTTGAGTATTGCCGAGCGTGCCCCTTGATTGTGGGAGAGTCCGAAGTAGAAGAAGGCATAATGCAAGGTGGTGTTGAGCAGTGCATAGAGGAGGATAAACCAGCCGTCAGTAGCCTTTCGTATGTTAAATCTACGATGCGAACCCTTGGCAAAGGTTAGGATAATGATGCCTGATACAAAGAATCTAATACCGGCAAATAGCATCTTGCTGCCTGTCATGTCGGTAGCTATCTTGAACTCTTCCATACCCATCTTTATCAAAGGATAAGCCCATCCCCACGATATGGCAGCAGTAAGGGCAAAGAGGCTCACCCACATAGGGCGTTGAAATATACTGAGTGTATTTTTATTTTTTTGTTCCATTTATTTTTGTGTTTTCTCTATAAACTGTTGCAAAGGTAATAAGAATAATTGGTTCTCACGCATGTTCGTTCAAAAACCTACCAATATGTTTTGTTCTCTTCTTTATTTTGTTTAATTTTGCAATTCGAGGTAAGCATCGTTCTGCAGGCTATGTGTGTGTCTTACTCTGTGAGGAACGTTTGTCTTTTATGCGTAAAGTGTTTTAAAACAACTAAGTAATAGAATGTATATGAAACAGAATACATACAAGAAAATCCTGGTTGCGATGATAGGTGTCATAACCTTGTTGATTGTAGCCCTGTATGGTGTGAGTCATTATATGCTCGCTTATTCGCTCAGCTATCCGAAAGAAGAGCGGATGACAGCCGAGCATTGGAAGACGAGAATAAAGAGTGAGTGTCCCTGGATTTCGGTCTGGATGGACTCAGTGTATCAGCATCATTGCGTGAAAGACACCTTCCTGCTGATGCCTTCGGGCTATAAGGCTCATGCCCTTTATCTCTATGCCCCCAAGTCTACCGGCAGAACCGCCATTGTGGTTCATGGCTACAAGGTGCGTGCCGAGGGAATGCTCCACATCGCCTATCTCTACAATCATGATATGGGGTATAATGTGCTCCTTCCCGATCTGTATGGACATGGCAAGAGTGAGGGCAGTCATATACAAATGGGGTGGAACGACCGATGGGACGTCATCAGATGGTCGCAAGTAGCCCATGAGATGTTTAAAGTGAAGAGTAAAGAACGAAAAGTGAAGAATACGTGGCAGGTGATTCATGGCATATCGATGGGTGCAGCTACTACGATGGCTGTTGCGGGCGAGAAGACTCCGGGATATGTGAAGTGCTTTGTGGAGGATTGCGGTTATACCAGTGTGTGGGACGAGTTTGCCGCTCAGCTCAAAGACCAGTTTGGCTTGCCAACTTTCCCTTTGATGAACACCACTTCCGCGCTCTGCCTGCACAAGTATGGCTGGTCGTTTGCTGAGGCTCAGCAGATATCCCAAGTCCGTAAGAGCACCAAACCGATGCTCTTTATCCATGGCGACAAGGATGTCTTTGTGCCTTATGCCATGCTTCACCCCCTGTACGATGCAAAGGAGAGAGGGCGCAAGGCTATTTTTATCGCCAAAGGCTCAGAACATGCCATGGCTTACCGCGATCATCATGAGGAATATACCCGTGTGGTGAAAGACTTTGTATTGTTATGTTCTATGGAGTGGGGATGATTTCTTTCTCTTACATTCGGGGCATTCGCCTTTGATGACAAAGGAAACGGAATGAGGACAGAATCCTTCGGGCAGTTCAAAACTTGGAATATGGATGTCGTCCAGACAGAAAGAGCGCTGGCACGTCTCGCAGTAGAAGTGGATATGTCCGTCATGATGGTCGCACTTGCCCTCTTCCTCGCACAGTTCGTAGTTGAGTATGCCACGTCCGTCCTCAAAGGCATGCACCACATCATGCTCCAGGAACAAGGTGAGTGTACGGAATATGCTCGATTTGTCCATCGATGGCATCAAGGTTTCCATGTCGCCAAGGCTCATCGGGGCAGAATGACTGAGCAAAGCCTTGTACACCAATATCCTGTTGGCTGTGGGTTTGATGCCTTTTCTTGTCAACTTGTCTGTAGCTTGCTGGCTGTTCATCTCTTTGGTTACTGTTGGGTGACGGTGAAAATATGAAAGCGGGTATGTCTCTTTAATCGTCACTAAGGTGCAATAATAGCGTAGGTTCAGCAGAGTCTTTTCGTCATAGCGAAACTCTGCCGCCCCACGCCCGATAGAATATGAATGTTACTTGTTCTTCAACAAGTCGCGAATTTCGGTAAGGAGTTTTTCCTCTGCCGTAGGCTTAGGCTCTGGCTTGGGCTCTTCCTCCTTCTTCTTGGCAAACTTGTTGACCAGTTTGATCAGCATGAAGATACAGAAAGCCACGATGAAGAAGTCGAGGCAGGTCTGCAGGAAGTTGCCATAGTTGATGGTGGCAGCAGGCAGTTTCTCGCCGGCTACTTCCACGGTAGGAAGTGAAATTTTCAGTTCCGAGAAGTTGACACCACCGATAATCCATCCTATAGGAGGCATGATGAGATCGTCTACCAACGAACTGACGATTTTGCCAAAGGCACCACCAATGATGACACCGACAGCCATATCGAGCACATTGCCACGCATGGCGAATTGCTTGAATTCACTCAGAAATTTACTCATCTTTTCTTTTTATTATTTTAAGTTTGACATATACACCTTATTATATATAGGGACTGCTGCAACTGTAGTCACGCATTCATACTTTTTATTTTGCAATATGGAGTTGTCAGTATGGCCCCTTAAGGCATGAAAAGACTACGATATTCTGCAACATGCAGTCTTTTTTAAATAATTTAATACTCAATTCGTGTGCAAAGTTAGAAAAAAATTAGTAACTTTGCGCTCGATAAGAAAAAAAATTGCTCAAAAGTATTGCTTTTTGAATGTTTCAGCTCATTGGCAAGTGCTTCGAGGCTTATTAAGGTAAAAATTATTTTCAACCATTAATTTAAATATTAAACAAAATGACAAAAGTTGCTATTAACGGCTTCGGCCGTATCGGTCGTCTGGCTTTCCGTCAGATGTTTGAGGCAGAGGGTTATGAGGTAGTTGCTATCAACGACCTTACATCTCCAAAAATGTTGGCTCACCTTCTTAAGTATGATACAGCTCAGGGTGGCTTCGCTGGCAAGTACGGTGAGGGCAAGCACACTGTAGAGGCAACAGACAACTCTATCATCGTTGACGGTAAGGAAATCACTATCTATGCTAAGCCAAACGCAGCTGAGCTTCCTTGGGGTGAGCTTGGTGTTGACGTAGTACTCGAGTGCACTGGTTTCTATACATCTAAGGAGAAGGCTTCTGCTCACCTTACAGCAGGTGCTAAGAAGGTAGTTATCTCTGCTCCTGCAGGTAACGATCTTCCTACTATCGTTTACAACACAAACCACAAGACTTTGACTCCAGCCGATACAGTTATCTCTGCAGCTTCTTGTACAACTAACTGCTTGGCTCCTATGGCTGACACTTTGAACAAGTATGCAGCTATCCAGTCTGGTATTATGTCTACTATCCACGCTTACACAGGTGACCAGATGATTCTCGACGGTCCTCAGCGTAAGGGTGACCTCCGTCGTTCACGTGCAGGTGCTCAGAACATCGTTCCAAACACAACAGGTGCTGCTAAGGCTATCGGTCTCGTAATTCCTGAGTTGAACGGTAAGTTGATCGGTTCTGCACAGCGCGTTCCAACTCCAACAGGTTCTACAACTATCCTCATAGCTGTTGTTAAGGGTAAGGACGTAACTGTTGAGGGTATCAACGCTGCTATGAAGGCTGCTTCTAACGAGAGCTTCGGTTACAACGAGGATTTGATCGTATCTTCTGATATCATCGGTATGCGTTACGGTTCTCTCTTCGATGCTACTCAGACAATGGTTAGCAAGATCGACGACGATACATATCAGGTACAGGTTGTTTCTTGGTACGACAATGAGAACTCTTATACTTCTCAGATGGTTCGTACTATCAAGTACCTCGCTGAGTTGAAGTAATACCGCAGAAGCGATATTCAACAATATTATAGGCCTGGCATTGCAAAATGCCAGGCTTTTTTGCGTTTAACACCCGTATGAAACCTTATTTCGGGTCTTTAAGTGATGCTAAACTTCTTTTTTTCGCTTTCTTTGTTTAGCTATATCAGAAATTTTTGTATCTTTGCCACCATGAAACAGACGATGATAACGATATTGGGTCCTACGGCAAGCGGAAAGACCAGTCTTGCTGCAGCCTTGGCTGCTGCCTTTCCTTCGCGTATGGACGGGATGGAAGCCGAGATTATCAGTGCCGACAGCCGACAGGTGTATCGCGGAATGGATATAGGAACGGGTAAGGATCTGGCCGACTATACTGTAGGGGACAAGCAGATTCCCTATCATCTCATAGATATCTGCGAGCCAGGAACCAAGTACAACCTCTTTCAGTATCAGCAAGACTTCTATGACGTCTATCAGGATGTTCTTAGAAGGGGAAGGTTGCCCATCCTTTGTGGCGGAACGGGACTTTATATTGAGTCCGTGCTCAAGGGCTACCATCTCTCGCCTGTGCCTCAGAACCCTGTGCTTCGTGAGCGTCTTGCCGACAAGAGCCTGGCTGAGCTTACAGAGATGCTGCAACAGCTCAAGGCAAGGAACGGCTCGCATATGCACAACCGCACCGATGTCGACACAGCCCAGCGTGCCATTCGTGCCATAGAGATTGAGACTTATAATGTCGAGCATCCCATGCCCGAGAGGGAGCTGCCATCGGTTGACTCCTTGATTATCGGTGTGAGCATCGACCGTGAGGCTCGTCGTGAGAAGATTACACGCCGACTGAGGCAACGCCTTGATGAAGGTATGGTCGATGAAATCAGATCGCTTCTCGGCAGGGGCATTCCTGCAGAAGACTTGATATACTACGGCTTGGAATACAAGTTTGTCACAGAATATGCGACAGGTAAGACATCCTACGACGAGATGTTCCGAGGCTTGGAGATAGCCATACATCAGTTTGCCAAGCGACAGATGACATGGTTCCGCGGCATGGAGCGCAGAGGCTTTACCATACATTGGGTGGACGCCTTGCAGCCCATGGCAGATAAGGTGGAACAGATATTCGAGCTGACAGGCGATGTGGACAGGTAAATCTTGAAATATAAAAAACAAAATATAGATCATGGCGGTTAATGAAAACAAGTGGGGATTGCTCTATTGCCCCCGTAATGGGTGGCGTGAAGGAAAACGCTGGCTCAAGATAGAGAAGGTGTTGCGCCAGCAGCATATCGACTACGACTTTGTGCAGAGTGAGAACCAGAAAAGTGTGGAACGGTTGGTGAAGATGTTTATCAACAATGGCTATAAGACAATAGTCATTGTGGGAGGCGACTCTGCACTCAATGATGCCGTCAACTGTCTGATGCAGGTGGACAAGGCTACTCGTGAAGGGATAGCCCTTGGCGTAATCCCTCATGGCATGATGAACGACTTCGCCCATTTCTGGGGATTCTCCGACAGCGATTATGAGCAGACCATCAAATGGTTGAAACAGCGCCGTATCAGGAAAATCGACTTGGGTTGTATCCGTTATACGAACAAGCGCGACGAGAAGTGCCATCGTTACTTCCTGAACTGCATCAACGTGGGCTTGATTGCCGCTATCATGAATCTGCGCCGCAAGACCCATCACTTCCTGGGTTCCCGCACACTTTCGTTCATCTCTTCTTTTGTGCTCATGATTTTCCAGCGCCTCGACTACAAAATGCATGTCAAGATCAATGAGGATGAGATACAGCGCAGGGTGATGACCATGTGCATAGGCAATGCCTCAGGATATGGGCAGACACCTAACGCTGTGCCCTATAACGGACTGCTCGATGTGTCGGTGGTGTATCATCCGCAGATTACACAGCTCTTCGAAGGATTCTATCTCTTCGTGCGTGGTAAGTTCCTCAACCATCGCAGTGTGCATCCTTACCGTACCCGTGAGGTGGAGGTGAAGGAGGCTTCGCATGCCCTCATCGGTGTGGATGGCCGTCTGATGAACACCCCTAAGGGTAGCTATAAGATAACGGTAGAGCAGGAGGTCATCAATTTCCTGATTCCTGCCTGATAAGAGGAGCGGGCAACTTGCTCCTCTTTTTTCGTATAAAGTGGTTGACGGCTGCCAGTCTGGGTGTTGTCAACATGCTGTTTTGCTCAAAAAGTAAGTTGATTTGGCTAAAAAAAACATGATAAAGCAAAATTTCAACTATTTTTATCCGAAAAAACTTTGTTATACAACAAAAAATCGTTACCTTTGAACCAATCTAAAGTAATGTATTAAAAACTAAAACCTTAATATAGATCTATGAGTTATCTAAAATTCGAAAAGGCCCTGATGACTAACCTTCAAGAGTCATTGCCCAAGGAGTTGTTGCGTACCAACCGCTCTGGTGCTTATTCGTGCTCTACGATTGTGGACTGTAATACCCGCAAGTATCATGGTCTATTGGTTGTGCCGGTTCCAGAACTGGACGATGACAACCATGTGCTCCTGAGCTCGCTCGATGTTACGGTGATTCAGCATGGCGCTGAATTCAATCTTGGACTGCACAAGTATCAAGGCAACAACTACAATCCGATGGGACACAAGTACATCCGTGAATTCGATTGCGATAAGGTTCCTACCACATTGTATCGTGTGGGAGGCGTCATTCTGAAGAAGGAAGTGGTGTTCCAGCATTATGAGAATCGTATTTTGTTGCGTTACACCTTGGTGGATGGACATTCTGCCACTACACTGAGGTTCCGTCCTTTCCTTGCATTCCGCAGCGTGAGACAGTTTACTCACGAGAATGCAACTGCTTCAAGAGATTATGCTGAGGTCGACAATGGCATCAAGACATGTATGTATGCCGGTTATCCTGACCTGTTCATGCAGTTCTCCAAGAAGAATAATTTCATCTTCCAGCCCGACTGGTATCGTGGTGTGGAGTATCCCAAGGAGCAGGAGCGCGGCTATGCCTCCAATGAGGATCTCTATGTTCCCGGCTATTTCGAGATGAACATCAAGAAGGGTGAGACCATCGTCTTTGCCGCTTCCACATCCGAAATCAAATCGCGCAGTCTGAAGGCACTCTTCGACAAGGAAGTGAATGAGCGTGCGCCACGCGACAATTTCTTCCATTGTCTGGTCAATGCAGCCCATCAGTTCCATCGTCGCGAAAGCAACGACGACCGATACATCATTGCCGGTTATCCTTGGTTCAAGTGCCGTGCCCGCGACACGTTCATCTCTTTGCCTGGTCTGACACTCTCCATCGAGGAAGACGATTACTTCGAGTTGGTGATGAAGACCGCTATGAAGGGTTATTACGAGTTCATGGAGGGCAAGCCTGTCACCGTACATATTGCAGAGATTGACCAGCCCGATGTGCCTTTGTGGGCAGTATGGGCTTTGCAGCAGTATGCCAAGGAGAAAGGAAAAGAAGCTTGCCTCAAGAAGTACGGCAAGTTTATCAAGGACGTAGTGATGTACGTGAAGTGCAATCATCACCCCAACCTGAAGCTGATGCCCAACGGACTTCTTTACACCGACGGCAAGGACAAGGCTGTGACATGGATGAACTCCACTGCCAACGGGCATCCTGTTGTTCCCCGTACGGGATACATCGTCGAGTTTAATGCCTTGTGGTATAATGCTCTTTGCTTCTGTGCTTCTCTGTGCGAGTTGGCAGGCAAGGAGAAAGATCAGCAGCAGTTCCTCGAGGCAGCCGAACTTGCCAAGCAGTCGTTCCTCGACACTTTCCTCAACGAGTATGGTTATCTTTACGACTATGTTGACGGCAAGATGATCGACTGGAGTGTTCGTCCCAATATGATATTCCCTGTAGCCTTCGACTACTCTCCATTGTCGCAGGACCAGAAGAAGCGTGTGCTCGACATCTGTACCCGAGAGCTTCTTACACCTAAGGGCCTGCGTTCACTCTCGCCAAAGAGTGGCGGATACAACCCTGTCTATGTAGGTCCGCAGAGCCAACGCGACTATGCTTATCATCAGGGTACAGCATGGCCATGGCTGGGTGGCTTCTATATGGAGGCAAGTCTGAAGATGTATAAGCGTACACGTCTGAGCTTCATTGAGCGCCAGATGGTGGGCTATGACGATGAGATGTCATGCCATTGTTTGGGCACTATCAGCGAGCTCTTCGATGGCAACCCTCCATTTACTGGGCGAGGTGCTATCTCCTTTGCCATGAATGTGGCAGAGATTCTGCGTGCGCTCGAACTACTTGAAAAATATCAATATTAAATAAGGAGGACTGCAATATGAAAGTGTTAATGTTTGGATGGGAGTATCCTCCTCATGTATTTGGTGGCTTGGCTACTGCCAATTTTGGTATCTCACAGGGATTGCATGCTCAGGGCGATGTGGATATCACTCTCTGTCTGCCTCATCCTTTTGGTGATGAAGACCGCAGTGCCGCTAAAATTGTAGCCATGAACTGTGTGCCTATAGCCTGGCGCGATGTCAACTATGACTATGTGAAGCAGCGTGTGGGCAACATCATGGACCCTAATGACTATTTCCGTTATCGTGATCATATCTATGCCGACTTCAATTATATGAATGTCAATGACCTCGGCTGTATGGGCTTTGCTGGTGGATATCCTTCCAACCTTCACGACGAAATCAATAACTATTCTGTTATAGCAGGCGTGGTGGCTCGTTCTGAGGAGTTCGACATCATTCATGCTCACGACTGGCTTACCTTCCCCGCAGGTATCCACGCCAAGAAGGTGAGTGGAAAGCCTCTGTGCATCCACGTGCATGCCACCGACTTCGACCGAAGCCGTGGCAAGGTGAACCCTACTGTTTATTCTATCGAGAAGGATGGTATGGACAATGCCGATTGCATCATGTGTGTGTCAGAGCTTACCCGTCAGACAGTCATCAATCAGTATCATCAGGACCCACGCAAGTGTTTTGCCATGCACAATGCTGTTTATCCATTGAAGCAGGAGTGGCAGGACATTCCTCGTCCCGACCATAAGGGCAAGGAGAAGGTGGTAACCTTCTTGGGACGTATCACTATGCAGAAAGGTCCGGAATACTTTGTCGAGGCTGCCAATATGGTGTTGCATCGTACTCGCAATGTGCGTTTCTGCATGGCTGGTTCCGGCGATATGATGAATCAGATGATTTATCTCGCTGCAGAGCGTGGCATTGCCGACCGTTTCCACTTCCCGGGATTCATGCGTGGCAAGCAGGTGTATGAGTGCCTGAAAGACTCTGATGTCTATGTCATGCCTTCGGTGAGCGAGCCTTTTGGTATCTCTCCTTTGGAGGCCATGCAGTGTGGCACGCCTACGATTATCTCCAAGCAGAGTGGTTGTGGTGAAATCCTGACCAACTGTATCAAGGTAGACTACTGGGACATTCATGCTCTGGCTGATGCCATCTATAGCATTTGCCACAACGAGAGTCTCTTCGACTATCTGTCTGTGGAAGGCAAAAATGAGGTCGACCAGATAACCTGGGAGAAGGTGGGAGCACGCATCAAGGACCTTTACCTCAAGACACTGGGGTGGAAGTAGGTGTGAAGTGAAGAGTGAAGTTAAACGTTCAAATTTTAATTTTTTATGAAGACAATTTGTTTATATTTCGAAATACATCAGATCATCCATCTGAAGAGGTATCGTTTCTTCGATATCGGTACCGACCATTATTACTACGATGACTATGAGAACGAGCGTAGTATCAGTGATATTGCTGAGCGTTCTTATATGCCTGCCCTCACAGCTCTTGAGGATATGATCAAGGCTAACGGACAGTATTTCAAGGTGGCTTTCTCTATCTCTGGTGTGGGTATGGAGCAGTTGGAGCTACATGCGCCTCAGGTGTTGGAGAAGTTGCAGGACCTCAACAAGACTGGTTGCGTAGAGTTCCTCGCCGAACCTTATTCTCATGGCTTGGCATCTCTCGTCAACGAGGAGAGCTTTAAAGCCGAAGTACAGCGTCAGGCTGCCAAGATGGAGGAGTACTTTGGCAAGAAGCCACAGGTGCTGCGCAACTCTTCACTCATCTATAGCGATGATATCGGTTTGCAGGCTTCACAGATGGGTTTTGCCGGCATGCTTACCGAGGGTGCCAAGCATGTGTTGGGATGGAAGTCTCCTCACTATGTTTACAACTGCGCTCTGGCTCCAAAGCTCAAGCTCTTGCTGCGTGATGTGCGCCTGAGCGATGATGTCTCTCTGCGTTTCAACAACAGCAACTGGGACGGCTATCCTCTCTTCGCCGACAACTATATCAATCAGATTGCTGCCCTGCCTCAAGAGGAGCAGGTAATCAATATCTTCATGGAGCTGTCTGCTCTCGGTATTGCCCAGCCCTTGTCAAGCAACATTCTGGAGTTCCTGAAGGCTCTGCCAGCTTGCGCCAAGGTGAAGGGCATCACCTTCTCTACTCCTATCGAGATTTGCAAGAAGATGAAATCGGTAGGCGAGTTGAATGTTCCTGATACCCTGAGTTGGGTAGACGAGGAGCGCGATGTCAGCACATGGTTGGGTAACTCTATGCAGCGTGAGGCTTTCAACAAACTTTATAGTGTTGCCGACCGTGTCCGCATTGCCAACGATCCTCGTATCAATCAAGACTGGGATTACCTGCAGGCAAGCAACAACTTCCGTTTCATGACCACCAAACCAAGTAATGTAGGTCTTGACCGTGGTATCTACAGCGATCCTTTCGATGCTTTCACCAACTATATGAATATTCTTGGCGACTTCCTCAATCGTGTCAACGACTTGTATCCTTCTGATGTGGATAACGATCAGCTGGAGGGTCTTCTCACCACCATCAAGAATCAGGATGAGGAAATCGAGGTAAAGGACAAGGAGATTGTCCGTCTGCAGGCTAAGCTCGAGAAGATAGAGAAAGAGGCAGAAAAACTCCGTGCCGAGAAGAAGCCTGCTGCCAAGAAGACCGCTACTGCAGCCAAGGCTCCTGCCAAAAAGACTGCTACTAAGGCTTCTGCTGCAGCCAAGAAGGCTCCTGCAAAGAAAGCTGCCACTAAGGAAGAAACTACAGAAAAGAAATAAGAGTATAATCCTATAAATATAAAAAAGGCAATCTGTCAAACAGCAGATTGCCTTTTTTGTTGTACGCTCGGCATGAGCATTGTCTAACGGGTGGAAGTCCCGAGCAA
>ERZ507057.7-NODE-7-length-70733-cov-39.9574_pt1 | contig 70733 bp, 45 predicted proteins | sample MGYA00512289_ERZ507057 | MGnify/ENA metagenome assembly ERZ507057 | reverse complement strand
CACAAGATCAAGGATGTTCTTCATTCTGACAACAAGTTGGCTAACCTCGACTAATCTTCGAGATTTTACAACAAAAGATATGAGCGGGAATCCGAAAGGGTTCCCGCTTTTGTTTTATCCCCTTTTTTCTCGTAGTCATTCAAACTGTCAGCAGACAAGGCACATTGTGCACGATAACATGAAAAACTTTACATTATTTAACTATGAAAACTTGCATCTTATTGACTTTTTTCCTATATTTGCAATGTACAAACGAAAGAAAAGGACATGTAAGAGGGGTACAAGCCCTATAGTAAATGATAAGCAATAGTAAATGATAACCAATAGTAAATGATATCACTCCTCCCAACATATCATTTGTGTAATTGTAAAAGATGATTTAAACCGAAAGGTGTTTGTTTTTAAAAGCATCGGATGGTAATGGCCGAAAGGCTGGAATCTGAAGATGACAGGTTTAAATGATAATGAAAACAATTAGTAAATGGTATAACTATGAAGAAGTATTTTATGATGGTCATCGCTATGACTATGATGACAATAGGATTTGTTAGTTGCAGTGCATCTGACGATGAAATGGGTGAAACAGTTAGTCGCGTTACCACCAATGAGTCAGGTTTCTCTTTGCTCAGCTATTCCATGACTGCGGGCTCTGCCGTAAGCGAGGAGTCTAACAGTAAGGCTGAGAATGATGAGAAGTTGGTTTGCAAGGTTCTTCCGGGTGGTCAGCTGATGCTGACTCATAAGAATGTAATCTTCGACCAAGGTACAAATATCAAGTTTGCAACTCAGTTGGTTGGCAAGAAGTTAATCATTACCGAAACAGGTGCTTATGGAAAGTCTGGTCAGTATGGTTATTATACGCTTGTTGCCAAGGTAGGAACAGTTAAGGATGGTGACTATGTGGTTGTTGTAAAGCGCAATGATCACGTTCGTGAGGAGTTCAAGTTGAAGTATGACTCTTCCCGAGCTAATTAAGATACATATAAATAGTAAAATGCAATTCAGATATATAATAAATGATATGAAGTTACAATTATAATGAATGGTATGTTGATATATAATATACGAAGTTAAGACAAATGATAGTAAATGATATGTTTATTCAATAACAGATGTCGCTTCTTTCGACCAGTCTAGTTTTACTTTCTGTTTTCATTTCCCCGTAATGCTTCCATGAGCTGTTCCGGCGTACAGTCTTTTAATATCACCTTATTCTCTTTATCCAACAGGTAAATGGTTGGCATGGCTTTGAGCCCGTAAATCGTGCTCAAGCGGTTATCTGCTACGATGCGGAGCAGACTGATGCCGGCTGGTATTGTCTGTTTGTCGAGCCATGCAGATATCTTGTGGCAGTTGTCGCAGTCTGGATCGTAGAAATATAAGATAACCTTCTTCTCCCGGTAATCGCTCAACTGATGAGGCTTGCCGTCTTCCAGCATAAAACTGATATTGGTAGCCTGTGTGCCAGGCAGGTTCTTTCTTGCCTGTTTCAGTTTAAATTCTATTCTTTCTTTCTCGGTTTCATCGAAGTATGGCGATTTAGCCATGTCTTCCAGAAATAGGGCATATACCCTGTCGTTGCGCATGGGCGACTCAGGGTTCTCATAATAATGCTCGATGAGGCTTTCAAACTTCTCCTTAGATGGCTTCTGCTGGTAAGCTTTGGCTGTAAAGGCTGCAATACCCTTCTGGGCTATTTCCTGGTCGAAACGTGCCAGAATATCGATGAAGTTGACAAAGCCCTGTTCTGCCATCTCCTTGTTTGCCAGTTCCAGGGTATCGGAAAAGTTGAAGTTGTCCCAATAGTGCTCGCTCAGGTATGTTGCGCGTTGCTCTACGCTGCGCAGACTGTCTGGCAGAGCAGGGTATGGAAAACTGTTCTGAGCCTTGGTTGGGGCTAAGGCTCCAACCAGCATGAAGAAACTGAGGAATATGAATCTTGCCATCATCTTTATATTGGAATTAATGATATTACTAACGGGTGCAAAATTACAAAATAAAATTGAAAGTGGCAAGGTTTTTTATATAAAAAAAAGCCGCGGAACTATAGAAGGTGAGATCACCTCGGCAACTACAGTTCCAACGACCAGTCTAGTTTAATTTATTGGTTCCCGCATTCTATTTGTATAGTAAATGATAATTATTTTATTACCTATTTCATTGATATTTAGGGGGCATTTATATTTTGAAACGATATGCGCCCCGATACAGATATATGAACTAAACTCTTCTAAGACTTACTTATTGATAGGTGAATTCAAACTTCTTGGCCTTTCCTTGGTTGAAGTTATCTGCCTTCAGCCAGAAGTATCCCTTGTCACCTTTTTGGGCATTCTTGCGTACATTCCTCAACTTAAAGGTATATGTATAGGTTCTTTTTCCCTTCTCCTCCAGAAGAGTTCCTGAATTCCTCTGGATTACTTCAGCCTTATAGGTAAACCAGCTGCCTGTTTTGCATTTGCCTTCCGTTTCGGCTCCAGTATCACCTATTTCTACCTTCCAGTCCTTTGGATTGATATCATTGGATGCGATTTTGAAATTCACAGGCATCAGTCCGTCAGGATAATCCTTAGGAATGGTGATGGTGAAATCTCCTTCGCTGTTCAATGTTGCACTTATATTATTGGCATTTTTGAAGTCATAATTAGCCTCACTCACACTATAGAGATGGATGTTTCTATTGAGTCCATGCACTGTGTCGGTGAGGTAGATGATGCCTTCTCGCCAGGTCTTGTCTATCTTGTCCAGCTTGTACTTAATGGTACCGGTACCGGTCTTTGATGCTTCGTCATAAGTATAGTCGGTAACCTTTGGGGCATCTGCAGTTGCGAATGACAGGTTCTCAGTCCATAAAGCCACGAAAGCCTTAGGCTGCTTGTTGGCTGCATCATCGCCCTTATAAGTGAACTGTACCATCTGCTCAGTATTTTCACCTGTATTTACAGTCTTATAAGTACCTCCGACGATAGCCAGTTCGTAATTTCCATCAGTAACGCCCGGTACAATCTGTTCTACTCTAATCCAAGGGTTGTTTGCCGGTGCACCTTTCAATGCTACCTCAGAATTATTAGAGCCATAACTCGTATCCAGCTTATCAATGATGATTTTATATTCATAATTACGCTTGATGGCGTATGGCTTATTCTGGCTGTCCTGTAAGTAAATCAGGTAATAGATGCCATCATGACATAAAATCACTTTAGCAGGATCTGTTGGCAGATTGTGCTCTTCGAAAGCACCTGTCGGGTTGAACATCTGACCAACATCACCTTTCAGTCTTCGGGTGTTGATGGCTGGGGTAACATAATTTACCTTCCATTCCCACTTATCATCTCCTGTAGTAGGGTTGAATAACAGACTGTCTCTGTTGAAGGGAGCCAGCGTTCCGTAAGCCACACCATTGATGACTGTCATTTTAAAGTCGTTTATTATATCAGGATGTGCTTTCTTTACCGCATCGCTCCAGTCTGCAGAAATCTTCGCTCTGTCTCTGATGAGATGAATGATATAATCTTTCTTTTTGGTATCTTGTTTCAGATACTCTTTCAGTTCTTCCGGAGAGTCTTTCTTGATATATCCCCAATAGCGAACCTTGGCAGCCTGGTCTTCACCATTTTCTGTTTCAAATGTAGTCATGAGCATATTCTCATGCATACCCACCCAATTTGCCTGGTTGCCCCAGTTGATGGTTTGGTATTGGCTTCCAGTGTTGGCAACCAGATGGATACGGGACGTTTGGTTTGGTATGGTTGCATAGAAATTATGTGGTTCTGTGCTTCCATTCGGATGAATGTCTCCATCATCATGAATTGTACCATTATTGTCTCTTGTGAATCCTTTGATTTCTTTAAATTCTGTAACCTTGCCGAAACCTATAAACTGACCTTCATTATCAAAGCAGAAGAGTTTCATGCTGTCTTTCGGAATTCCTTCATTCATGAACACGGTGCTTCGGGTTACCTGTTGTTCGAAGTTGGGGATGGATACATTGAAACTGGCTGTGTAGTAACCTTCTTCGGTTTCGTCTTTAGAAGGTTCGCTGTCGGCTATACTGTCAGAACAGCCTGTCAACATTGCTGTTAACAGGACTGCTATGATTCCGATATATAATTTTATTTCTTTCATGTCATTTACCTTCTTTACTTTTCACCTTGTTTCTCTATCAGTTCTATTTCTCCCGGAGTCAGGTCGTGGACGCAGCGAACGTAGGTACCGTTCTGCGGGTTGTTGCCGTTTCTCTCAGTCTTGTCTCCATCCAGCGTCCAATAGTATTCGCCTCTCAGCAGCTGTTTGCCTATAGCCTTATCTTCGTTGCCTAACTTATAGATTCTGTTGATTTCTTCCTTTGTAGGAAGTCGCCAACCTTTCAGTTCGAGACTCTCATTCTTATAAGTCGTAGCCTTTTCCTGATACTTTTTACAGTAATCTCTTGCAGCCTGATTATCCTCGACTTTTGTTTCACCCTTTGCGGTTGATGCAAGGATGTAAGCAGGAGAAACGGTGTTGTCGGCAGACTTATTCTCATTGTTGACTACAGGTTTGGCAATGGTGTAATCTGTAGCATACTTATTGCTGGAGAACTGTATCGTGTACAGATGATTCTTCTCTTCTGAATCATTTGTACCTTCGCTTCTTACATTCATTGAATAGACCGAAGGATACTTTCTTACGGCTATTTCCTGTTTTTTGTCTGCGTTTCTAACTTTGATGTTAAAATAGGAATATTGAATTGTACAGTATGAAGGTGCTCCAGCATGTACGTCTATCCATCCTCTATAGCGATTTCCTGTAGACTCTTCGAAATTAGCCTTGAGCTGTCCATCCTGTCCCGACTGCTTTTTACCATATCTGTCAAAATAATAAGTAGTTGGATTCTCAATATCACATTCATAAGATGCAAACCAACGCATCGTGCAATCTGTAAAATCATTGCCTTCACCACCTTTGATATCTATGGCAGTAGGAGAAACCACCAGATAGCTTGCACCATCCGCATTGACGTGGGTATCTTCACCTTCCGTCCATTTGGTAATCGCCCATTGCAGATAGTCTTCCTTTCCGTTGTAATCAATATCTGTCTTGGTATCCAGATACTTGATGACGGCATTGACGGTATAGATATAGTTGCGGTCCAGCTTCTTTTCGCCTTGCGGATCCCGGACAGGGATAACCAGATGCTTGGTAATGGTTGTATTTGCATCCGTATTTTTTTCGAAAGTAACAGCTGTAACAAACTGTGGCATATCATCTTTCCCGTTCCATGTTGTGGAATAGCTGTAAGTTGTTACCTTATAGATATCATTACCCTTTTCGTCTTTCTCTGCTGTAGCCTTATTCTCTTGATTATCTTTTATGATATTCTGAGGAGCTGGTTGACCGGCAAAGATAGCTGTATTGGTATTGTAATTGATGAACTTCCACTTTACTTCTTTAATATGGTAATCCTTCACCGTAGAAGAGATGTTCAGCTTGATTTTGGCTGCCGCTCTCACCAGTTCTACCGGTATATTCTGTTCCGGATCTTGGGTGATGGTATACTTACCTTGGCTGCTCATCAGGAATTTCTTGTCGCTTACCATGGTAGCTGGCTTCCAGATGTCTTCATCCTGCTGGGTGCAGGCAAGGAGTTCTGCCAGATTCTTCCCCTTGAGATTATCCTTTGCATTGGCTACAGCATAGTAAGGATAAGCATTATCCACATCAAGATTGAGTGTCGATTTCCAGTTGCCAGAAGCCAGTTCCTCTGCTTTGTTCTCTGCAGGGGTGTCGAACTGACGGTCTATTCTGCGTTCGTTGGATGTTGGTTCGAACATCTTGAAGTCGAGAGATAACAGATTTTTCTCGTTAAGATTCTCTTCTTCCTTCACTCTTGTGGTCTGCAGGTCGTTGACCATGGGAGTCATGCTCAACTGTTGTGCAGCCGAACCGTTTCCCAGTTCGTCTTCAGCTGAGCATCCTGCCATGAGCCATCCTGCCGTAAGAGCCAAGAGGCATTTTGCGAATCTTATGTCTATATATAACTTCTTCATGATGAATGTTATTTTCTGTTGTCTTTATAATACTTGTTCAAAGTGAATATCCTTACCGGCGAATTTGCCCTCAGTACATCCTTTATATTTGAAACCTGGATTCAGGACAAACTTATCGTTTGGATATTTCGTCAGGAACACCTGCGCCTTTACATTGTGTGGCTTTGCCAGATCCAGTCTGTTCTTTGGCACGACATAGAAGTAGAGCGTCTTCTTCTCACCACTTTCATTGATGATGAAATCATCTATATGATAAGTATATCCAATTATTTTTTTACCATCGTTTTGGTCTGTAATGATTGGATCGTAAACCGGTTCTTTTTCCTCATAATTGCCATTTTCATCGCATTGTACGAATCCGAACATCGGGTTGTCTGTCTGGAGAATCCAAGGTTTACCTTTGGTATCGATATTATTGAGCGTAATCTTCGGTCCGCGTTTAGGGAAACCGTAATATACCTTGTAGCCCCAGGCAGTCTGATCTCCGCCAGGGATAACCACGTTTGTAGAGGCGTCGATGAAATCGAATGTTCCTCCATCCTGCCATTCCTGAATGGTAGGAGTAACGGTGAGCTTGCCCATCTGTCCGTTGAGGAAGTAACCATAAACTACTAGTTCTCTGTTTCTGATGGCATTTCCTTCAGAAGGAATATTGAAGGTCTCGTGCTTCTCGGTTGTTCCACCATCTAATGAATAGTAGATGGTGCCTCGGATGGCTTTGTTGGTCTCACGGAGATAACAGAGATCATGAGAACCAATGTCTGCCTGTTTAAAAGCATCCAGATATTCTTGGGCTGTCTGATCCTTTTTGATGAAACTCTTAGGATCCTCCACTTCCTTGATATCCGTGTTCGCTACACCTGCCAGTTTCAGAGCGGTTGATACGTAGGTTGTAGCCGAATTGTATTTCTGACTAGTTACGTTCTGGTTGTAACCATTCTCGTTATATGTCGCTTCGTCGGGAAAAACATAGCTGGCAGTAGGGATGGTATTGCCTTCTACTTCAATTCTTGTTACCTTTACCTGACTGGTATTGGCATCAGAACCCGATTTGCGGGCAAAGTAAAAATGGAGTTTCGAAACGGCGCGAACCAGAGGAATCTTGATGCCTTTGTCTTTGGCTCCCTCTTCTGTATCAGCCACATGCCTGTCTACAGAAATCTGCGTGATGGCACGGGAGATAGGGAGTCCCTTTCCGGCTGGCACTTCTTTTGTTTCTGCAGTACCATCGCTATTGATACCGAAAGGTGAGGTAAAGCTGACTTCTTTCAGATCTTTGCGGGTAACAGAACTGAGGTCTTTGCCTTTCATCTGGTCCAGCATGTTGATGCTCTCAGAGTTTGCTAGGATGTAAAGGTCGATGTTCTTTACTTCTTCGCCGCCAATCTTTCTCAGAAATCGGAGGTTCAGGGTATAGTTACCGTTCTTCACTTCGCTCAGCGTTTCTGCTTTATAGGAGATAGGAGTGGCTTCATCGCCGGTATTTGATTTGAACACCCACACCTTGATGCTGTGGATGTCGCTCTCCTGAGTAGGATTCGCATCAGTCTCATTGTCGGCAAGAACCTTTCCGCTAGTTTCTCCGGCTCTGGTACTGTTTCCGGTGCCGGTAGAGAAACTGAGGCTCAGATAGGCATTGTCGCCTAGAGCAGTTTCTGTATTTTCGTTCTCTGAACAGGATGCCATTGCGCCTACCATGAGCAAGGCAGCGAGTGCCATACACACTGGGCGTGTCATCTTGGTCAGAGTAGATTGATAGCGTTTCATGTTTTCTTTCTTTTACTTATACTTCTTTCTTTTCTTATTTTCCCAGGTCGGCATTCTGAAGATTCAGAACCCAGTTGTTTACCTTGATTCTTGCATCCATGCTGTAGGTAGAACTTGGAGCTGGCACGTAGAATACCAGAGTGTAATGGTCCTGACGGTCCAGATACTGCTGGTCGCTCCAGTCTTTGCCGTAGCGGTCGCTGGCACAGAGTGAGAGGAACCAAGGCAGGGAGTGGTTGAAGATGACTTTGTTGATGCGCTTGTCGGTGATGACGATGCGCTTGTCATCATATTGGCTGGATCCGTCGGCAGCGCGACTCTTGTTGTCATCTTTGGTTTCGAACATACGTGATGATGACAGGTCGTAAACCAGTGCCTTTTCTACGTCTTCGCCTTCTACCTCGGTCTTGCCGCTGTGGTTTTCTACCAGTTTCTTCTCATAAGGAAGATAGGTGATTGCCTTTGGCTTTACCTTGTCGCCCTTATAGTCGAGTAGGGCTGCAGAACCTTTGATTTCTACATCGAAGTTTTCGGCTGTGAATCCTTCCTGGTCGGGTTCGAATGGAAGCATCACCACGCGGTATGTTTTGGTACACTTCATCAGACTCAATTTTCCCTGCACATCGTTTTCTCCATCAAAGTTGAGGGAGTCCTGTGCGGTATAGAGGGCTGTGAAGTGCTTGTCGTTTACGGATTCTTCTTCGTTTTTTTTGCCCATTTCCTCTTGCAGGTCGTTGATGTTTGAGATACCTGGGGTAAGTTTAGTAAAGCTAAACTCGGTCTCATCATCACCTTCGGCTCTTGTTCCCATTGCGGCAGGCTGCTTGTCACGAGCCAGGCAGACGAAGGTATACTTGCCTGCTTGCAGGTCTGTGATTTCCATCTTATGACCTGTTTCAAACTTGTCAGCCGACTCGGTATAGTTATCTACGAACTTACCGTTCTTGTCGAATACATAAACGTTGAGGTTCTTCACCTCGGCAGAGAAAGCATCTGCCTCTTTCACATTATAAGTATAGTCGAATTTGAGCGACAATTTAGCTGTAGGGCAGCCCGTGATATCATCTTTCATGCAGGACGAAAGAGAAGTGAGTGCGATGGCTGAGATGCAAACCAGCTTGCAACATTTGTTTTTGAGGAAATGTGCCATATTCTTTATCTTTTATAATCTTTTACTTTTACTTATTTTATATAGAGAGTGCCGTAGGTAGCGAATATCTTTGCTTTATCAGCTCTCTGTTTCGTTGCCTTCGGCATCGTTATTTTCTAAGGATGAAAAGTGCCAGTCTTTCGGGTTGGGGTATGACGGCACGTCTTTGTGTCTCCCGCCTTTTATACATGGGCGGCAATGTTAGTTATCTTTTAAGAATGTTTTCGTTCTTTTCAGAACGAACGTTTGATTGATAAACTCTCGGAGGAGGATTGCTCCCCCGAGAGTATTGGTATATATATAAGTATTTATATTTTATCTGTCTGGTTTAACGGAATATTACTTAAAGTCAACGTTCTGTGTATTGAGAACCCAAGGGTTAACAGAAACAGTAACATCAAGATAGAACAAACCTTCCTTGTCTGGTGTGCCGTTAGGAACCTGTGCACCAACGTTGAAGATATTGTTTACTGTCAAGCGATAGATGCTGTTACGCTGGATAGCATTCTCGTAAGTGAGGTACTGATCCTTGATAGCCTTCTTGTAGTATGTCTTACCGCAGTTGAATACCTCGATCTGATATGCCTTACGGAATTCATCCAATTTGCTTTCTACAGTTGCTTCACCCTCAGCAGGTGCAGCCTTAGCTGCTGTCACCTCAGCCTTCATCTGTTCTTTAGTCTTACCACCGAAGAGTCCCTTTACATCATTGTAAGCTTTATAGATGTCAGCGAAGCTCTTGTAGATAACGTTGTTGTAACGGTAGAATGTACCATCCTCGAAGTCTGCGCCGTTCATATCCTTGAGCTTTACAGTATATTCGAAGTACATTGAAGTTGCTGCTTTATCATTGTTGTTCTCAAATACATAATCCTTATGAGTATTAGGAGCAGTTGCTGCAGTGAAGTATTCTCCGTGCTCAAGCAAAGTAGCTGAACCGAACTCTGTTGTTGGCTGATAATATGTGATGTCTGAAGGGATGTTCAAAGTCTCGCCAGTCCAGTGCTGCATGATATAGCTCTTGTTTGCCAAGTTAGAGATAGCGTAGCCTGTCATCTTAATAGACTCTACTTTATCAACAGCATCTTTCATAGCCTTTTTCTCTGCAGGTGTTGCATCATCCTTTGTGTATGCTACAATGTTAGTAGCATTAGAAGTTGGCTCATCAATACGAGCTGTCAAACGCTCAATCTTGATAGCACTTTCTTTGCCTTCGTATTGAATCTTTGCAGCACTGGTAGCCTTCTTGTTGTCATCTGAAAATACAACAGTATAGAGGTTGCCATCAACAGACTTATCGTTCTGGTTGAACATGGCAAATTTGCTATTCTCAATGTATGGGTTAGCAAATTTTGTTTTTGAAGAGAAGACATTCTCCCATGGCTTGGCATCTTCTGCGTTAGCCAAGAAATATACCTTATAGGTAGCACCTGCAACAACATCCTCAACAGCAATCTTGAGCTGTGTAGAACCGTCATTACCCTGAGTTGGCTTACCTGCTTTCCATTCTGATTCTGTGATTGGCTTTTTGAAAACAATGTTGCCATTAGCATCTACCAAGTAAATGGTACCGCTTGTAACATCAGACTCTGCTGCAGATGCAGCAATTGTACTATCTTTTGGCAATACTGTTCTGGTACCATCTGACTTTGGAGTCTGTACGTTCAAAGTCATGTAGAAACCATCTACCTTCTCCTGACCAGCGTTGCCAGCCAAATCATCATTACTACTGCAGCTAGTGAAAGACAAAGCTGCGGCTCAAACCAAGCTCATTACGAGCAAATTCATTTTTTTCATAATCTTTTTACTTAATACAAAAAAAGTTATACAATATATTTAATTAATTCTTATTCTCAAAATTAGGTTTCGCACATATTGGCACAATCCGCTGAAAACGGATCGTATTTAACATCATCTTTTAACTTATACTTATATAAATAGAAAGTAAATACTTACTTTAAAGCGACTGGTTTACCTTATCCAGGTTTTCCTGCGCCTCCTTCAAACCACCGGCAATAGCTTTCTCAAAGTATTGCTTGGCTGTCTGATAGTCTTCCTTCATGGCAGCCAGACAACCGCGGGCATTGTTTGCCTCGGCGCTGTCGCCTGCTTTCAGAAGATATTTCTCTGCACTCACCTTGTCGCCACGTTCGATGGCTGCTGAGGCTGCATTGAGATTGGCAAGTTTATCTTCAGGGAACATTCTTACAGCTATGTCGAATACATTGTTGAATTCGTCGCTACCCTTAGGATAAGTCTGGGCTACCAGATACATCTCCTGGAGAGAGAGCTTCTGAGGACGGGTCTTGATAACCTCTCTAGCCTTTTCTACATTGAATGCCTGAACATCATATTCTATCGTATAATCGGTACGGCGAAGTGATGGCCATACATTCTGCAGGAGATAGTGATAAGCCTGAGGAGCCTTCTTGAGCAATGCTTTCTCTTTGGCATCTGGCTGCATGTTGCTGTTGATGATCTCAAGTGCAGCTTCCTTCTGAGGGACATCATTCTCATTTACATACTTAATGGTTCCCGTCCAGTCTTCCGCTGTAGCTGTGGTCGCAAACAGTTTTGAAGAAATTGGATAGGTCTTCAGGATATGCTGCAAAAGCGCCTGTGTACGGTTAAGCGACAACTTGTTGTTGTTGGCATATCCGCCATCTGGTGATGCATAGCCGTGGAGGGTTATCTTGGTGATGGTAACATCCGAATCGTTCTTTACAAGGTCGAGAGTCTTGCGGATATTATCCAGTTCTCTGGCATTGTTGCCCAAATCGTACAGGATATCCCACTTGTTCACCTTGAAGTTCAAACGGGCAGAACCATTCTCCTTTCTTGCCTTTACGGCTTCTGCCTTAGGCTGTACATAAGCGTTGAAGAGATTCTTCGGAGTAGCGAATGCACGTCCTTCCGGATTCAGGATACCTTCGTCGAGAAGTTGCTGGTTGCAGCCACAGGCATCATTGCTGATGGCGAAGTTTGAGTTCTTCATCCAGTCGCAGAACGGAGCGTCATATTCATAATGAAGCGTCTGTGCTGTCTTGTTCTTACGGAGTGCCACGATGAGTGGGTTTGCCGTAGCCGTTTTCTGGTTGCGTTGATAGTAAATATATCTCTTTTTACCCATCACCTCAACGCTCGGCATGAAAAGTGTATCCTTTTCGTTGAGGATCATTGGGGTATAGATGAGACCATTGTTGCTGGCAAGCTGAATTTGGTCGAGATTCAAGTCCATAGCCACTTTCACCTGGTTGCCAACCTTTCTGATTGCCTTATTCTGGATTTTCAGATTCTTGTAAGCCTGCTGGGTATTATCGGCTGATATAGGAAGAGCGATAAGCAAGGCTCCGAACATACTACCTATTATATTATATGTATTCATGACAGATTCTTTTTAAAAAACATACACTAAGTTGAGGGCAGCTTTCGTCGGGCCCACATAGTTGTGTGCCTTGTCATCTTCAAGTTTATCTCCGCATTGTGCACAGTTAAACTTATCTGCCTTAGAGTAGATATAGCCTACGCCAAGTTCAGCTTCCAGATTCCAATGTTTCGAGAGAGCCCAAGCGTAGCCGTAAGCTACACCAGCACCGATAAACCATCCTTCATACCGATAGTCTTTCAGCTTAGAGAAATCAGTGCCCAGGAACTTGAAGTCAAGATCCATGCCACCGATGTTGTGAGATCCACCCAAGGCATGGAAGCCGATGAATGAACCCATCATTTTGTTACAGAACCAGTATCTGGCCTCTGGCTGAACGAGCCAGTGTTTCCATTTCTTGTTCTTTGAAAACGTCCAAGGATTGTAGTTTCCGGATACGTCAAGTGTCCATTTTGGTGAAAGACCGAATTCAACACCCAAGTTCATGGTTGTCGTTGCATCATACAGCAAGTTGGTCTTTACCGCTGCTTTCTGCGCTAGAGCAGGACAGATAAGACTGCCGAGTGCCACTAACGCAATTGAAATCCTTTTCTTCATATTCTTCATACCTCAATTAATTTTTATTGAAAAAATACATTGAATGATTTAGAATCACCTTTTACTTACTTATACTCTTTATTATAATAATTACCAATACCTGAAGTTACTGAGAACTCTTGTTTCCTGAAGTCTACTTTCAACTGCTTTCTTTTTCCTTTCAGTTTACTTTCAACTTACTTTTTAGCTCATCTGTATCTCAAATTTTTGGTTTACGGCTGCAAAAGTATAGCGAATATTTAAAACGACCAAACTTTTCTGCACTGAAAAATACTGAAAAATGCCCTTTTTAGCAAAATAGTACACTGATTTATGCTTAAAATCGTTAAATTTGCACGATTTTCTGATATTTGAACACGAATTTATGATATAATTTGTAATTTTGCAGCCGGAATCAATAATTCCCTAAAAATGGCAATTTTCTAGAAAAAGAGCCGTTTGACTTACGAAAGTATAAGTAAGATTTAAGAAAATAACCAAAACGAAATGAAACTGAAGAATGACATTGTAAACCTGATTGTGAGGGTTGAACATCATTTATGCCCTCAATATTGTGGTGTGGTAGACCGCCGACGCATTATCGCCTTTCTACTTCTGACGATAAGCGAGCTGGTTATCATACCTTATCATATTATGCTCTTTTTGCTGGTGAAAGAACCTTGTGGTTTAAGCCTCTGTGGCTTGCATACATTCGTGTTCTGCATCCTGCAGTTCCTGATCTGGAAACGGAAGATAGCTTTCGTGAAGGGTATTTCTTCTCTTTATCTTCTGATGTTCGCCAAACTTGCTCTTGATAGCGTATTTTGCATTAATTTCGGTTTTGCTAATGATAATTTGAGCGTTATCTGCAACCTGTTTGTCGTCTTTATCCTGGCTATTACAGCGTTGAGCCAAACCTTGTACAAGACTTGCACCATCATCACGGTGGGTATGATACCGATATTGCTGATATACCTGTTCAACACTCCGCTTATGCCAGCTCTGTTCAGTATGAAGACTGTTTTCCTGGGTTTCATGATGCTGGTTTATGTGGCTGTATATAATATGAGAATTGTAACCAAGGGGTTGCGCCAGCCGAAACGGATGGCTCGGGTTGAAAACAAGGCGTTGAATATGCTTGCCGATTTGAAGGATAATCAACCGGAAGCAGCAGAAAGCCTGATGAAGCGTCTGACTCCTGATGTCCGGGAGAAGATTATTACCCATGCTTCTGAACATCTGTTTAATGAAGAATTGAATAGAGTGGCATGGGATCAGGTTTGTGATGGGCTTACGTTCAGCGAAAAGGAAATATGCAAGCTGATTCTCCAGGGGCGGACTTTAAAGGAAATTTGTGCAAAACTCAATAAGAGTGAATCAAATATCACCAGCCAGCGTTGCCATATTCGCAAAAAGTTGAATATGGACCGTCGCGATGATTTAAGGAGAACCTTGGAAGTTAGGTTCTATGATGCGCAGAAACAAGTAAAAAAGTCAGGAGCCGAGAGGTCCTGACTTTTATGGATATTCTTATTTCTTGATAATTATTCTTCCAATCTGAGGAATGCTTTCGGAAGATATTGGATGATGTCGCTGGCGATGAGGCTCTCTTTGCCCAGATCCTTAGCAGCAAGATCGCCAGCCAGACCATGAAGATGCATACCCAGGCGACAGGCATCTTCCTGTTTGTATCCTCTTGCCAGAAGACCGGTGATGATACCTGTCAGCACATCACCGCTGCCTGCTGTTGCCATGCCACTGTTGCCCGTACTGCAGAAATCAATCTTTCCGTCGGGGTGGCATAGTGCAGAATAATGTCCCTTTAATATAATGTATGCCTGGAGTCGTTCAGCCAGTTCGCTTGCCTTCATCAGTCTTTCGGTACAGCTGCTGCTCGCATTGCCGGCAAGCCGGTCGAACTCCTTCGGATGAGGTGTCATGATGATATTCTTTGGCAGCTGCTGCATCCACGCACGGTGGCTGGAAAGAATATTGAGCGCATCGGCATCAATGACGAGCGGACAGGTAGCACGTCGCAGTTGGGCGATGAGGGCGATGGCTGTTGTCTCGTTCTGTCCCAATCCAGGACCTACGCCCAGCGCATCGAACATCTCGGTATCTACCGGTTCGCTGAATATGGTTTCTTCTGCATCCATCTGCAGTACCGCTTCTGGTACAGAAATCTGCATGATTTCATAATTTCGTTTTGGGGTATGGGCTGTAACCTTGCCCGCACCGGTTCTCAGACAAGCCTTGGTGGCTAATACCGAAGCACCGCTCATGCCGTAACTTCCCGCTATGAGCAGCGCATTACCCATGCTGCCTTTATGGGCAAAGTCGCTGCGCGATTTCAGGAGCGGACGGATGTCGTTCTCTTCGAGTATGCGGCACCGGCACTCCGTATTCTGGATGAATTCCTGGGAAAGTCGGATGTCGAGCACGCGCAGTCTGCCCAGGTACTGCTGGTTATCCGCCATCAGCATCGACAGTTTTTTCTGCTGCAGGGTAAGGGTCAGACTGGCACGAATGATGTTGGCATGGATATTATAGGAATTGTCCTCGGTCATCAGTCCAGAAGGGATATCGATGCTTACTACCTTGGCAGGACTCTGGTTGATATATTTCACCATCGCAGCGAATCCGCCAGCCAATGGTTTGTTGAGTCCGCTTCCAAAGAGTCCGTCTACCACCAGCATTTCTGCATTCAGCTTGGGAGGGTCCAGGTTGGTGGTTATCTCAGTAAATTTCACTCTCTTTGCATCCAGCAGACGCTTCTTGTTGGCAAGACAGTCTGCCGACAGTTTATTCTGTACATTAAAGAGGTATACACTTACATCATATCCATCCTCGCTGAGCATTCTAGCCACAGCAAGCGCATCGCCGCCGTTATTACCCGGACCGGCGAAGACAACTACTGGAGTGCGGTTAGACCATTCCTCTTTTATGGCACGTGTCAGCGCTTTGGCTGCACGTTCCATCAGGTTGAGCGAACTGATAGGTTCGTGCTCAATGGTGTATTTATCTAACTCATGAATCTGAGCGCTTGTGAAAATCTTCATATTATCTGATAATCTTAGTATTATCTGCGCGAACTGTCGTGATAATTTGTCAACTCATGCAGATAAACGGTTATTTTCATGCAAAAGTACAAAAAATAGTTGATGAAAGCACGAAGTTTCATGTTTTTTTCGTAATTTTGCAGAAAATATTATTATAGAACAGACTATGAGCATAGTAAAGATCAAGGATAAGAGCTTCAAGACATCGATTCCTGAGGCTGAGATTCTGAAGAAAGTACAGGTCGTGGCCGACCGTATCAACCAGGATTATGCAGGTAAGAAACCTGTTTTTCTGGCAGTGTTGAATGGTGCGTTTATCTTCGCCGCCGATTTGATGCGAATGATTACGATACCTAGCGAAATATCTTTTGTGAAGTATGCTTCTTACGAAGGTACAAACTCTACGGGCAGCATGAAGACTCTGATGGGTTTGAACCAGGATTTGGCAGGCCGCCACGTGGTTATCGTAGAGGACATCGTAGATTCCGGTTTCACCATGGCTCACATGATTGAAGACCTGAAGAAGCTGAACCCAGCCAGCGTTGAGGTTTGTTCCCTCCTCGTGAAACCAGGCAACTTGAAGGTTGATCTTGATATCAACTATGCTGTTATGGAAATCCCTAACGATTTCATCGTGGGATATGGATTAGATTATGACCAAGAAGGCAGAAACCTCCGCGACATCTACACGATTGTAGAAGAATAGGGGGACATAAAATGGATGCATTATTTTTCTTAGGCGTTGTAACTGTTCTCTTTGGAATTGTTTTTGCAGTTCTTTTGTCTCCAAAGGGGCAGAAGTGGGTTAATAAATATAGTTAAGTTTCTGACACAACATAAATATTTTATATATATATTAAGGTAAAAATGAAAAATATCGTAATTTTCGGCGCTCCAGGTGCAGGTAAAGGCACACAGAGCGACAAGATGATCGAGAAGTATGGTCTCGGTCACATTTCTACAGGTGATGTACTTCGTAACGAAATCAAGAACGGTACAGAACTTGGTAAGACAGCTAAGGGTTATATCGACAATGGTCAGTTGATTCCAGACGAGTTGATGATTGACATCCTCGCAAGTGTATACGATAGCTTCGGTAAGGATCACGCTGGTGTAATCTTCGACGGTTTCCCACGTACCACTCCACAGGCTGAGGCTCTGAAGAAGATGCTTTCTGAGCGTGGTCATAAGATTGCTGCGATGATTGAGTTGGCAGTTCCTGAGGATGAGCTGATGGCTCGCCTGATTAACCGCGGTAAGGAAAGCGGTCGTTCTGATGATAACGAGGAGACTATCAAGAAGCGTCTCAATGTTTATCATACACAGACTGCTCCGCTCATCGACTGGTATGAGAAGGAAGGCATTCATCACCACATCGAGGGTCTCGGTACTGTAGATGAGATCTTCGCACGTGTTTGCAATGTAATCGACAACTTGTAATCAAGATAAAGAATCTTCCCCGCTATGGTGGGGAAGATTTATTCATTAAATAAAAAGAAAAGAATAAATGGCTGAATCCAATTTCGTAGACTACGTAAAGATACAATGCCGCTCTGGTAAGGGTGGCAAGGGCTCCATGCACCTGCGCCACGTAAAGTACCAGCCTAACGGTGGTCCAGACGGTGGCGACGGCGGACGTGGAGGAAGCATCTATCTCCGCGGCAACCATAACTACTGGACGTTGCTGCACCTCAAGTATCAGCGCCACTTCTTCGCCGAGCATGGTGGAAACGGTGGCCGTGATAAGTGTCATGGAACCGATGGCAAGGATATTTATATCGATGTGCCTTGCGGTACCGTGGTTTATAATGCCGAAACAGGCAAGTTTGTATGCGATGTGGCTTATGACGGGCAGGAAGTTCTGCTCCTCAAGGGCGGTCGTGGCGGATTGGGCAACTTCCAGTTCCGTACCTCTACCAACCAGGCTCCTCGCTATGCACAGCCGGGCGAACCTATGCAGGAGATGACCATCATCATGGAGCTCAAGCTCCTTGCCGATGTAGGTCTGGTAGGTTTCCCTAATGCCGGTAAGTCAACTTTGCTGAGTGCCGTATCAAGTGCTCGCCCTAAGATTGCAAACTATCCGTTTACTACGCTCGAACCATCGCTGGGTATCGTAGATTATCGCGATCACCAGAGTTTTGTCATGGCTGATATTCCTGGCATCATCGAGGGCGCGAGCGAAGGAAAAGGTTTGGGCTTGCGATTCCTCCGCCATATTGAGCGCAACTCTCTGTTGCTCTTCATGGTTCCGGGCGATACCGACGACATCAAGAAAGAATATGAAGTATTGCTGGGCGAACTGAAGAACTTCAATCCAGAGATGCTCGACAAGCATCGCGTGCTGGCTATCACCAAGTGCGATCTGCTCGACGAAGAGCTGATTGAAATGCTCAAGGAAACCTTGCCAACTGATCTTCCGGTGGTCTTTATCTCGTCTGTTACCGGACAGGGTATCCAGGAACTGAAGGATGTGCTCTGGAAGGAACTCAATTCTGAGAGCAACAAGCTTCAGGAGATTACTGCCGAAGATACGCTTGTTCACCGTGACAAGGATATGTCTCGCTTCCAGCAGGAACTGGCTGCAGAGGGCGAGGATGTAGTAGAATATATTGATGAGGATGAAATCGAGGATGTTGACGACCTTGATGATTTCGAATACGAATAAATGTTATGATCAAAGAATATCAGGTAGCTTCTGGCGTCATGGCTTTCTCTACTACCCGCAAGGGTGGAGTGAGCCAGGGCAACTATAGCGAATTCAATATCAACGAATATTGCGGTGATTTTGCCGAGCATGTTGCAGAGAACCGCAAGCGTCTGGCTGCTGAGCTCGGTATCACTACCGACCATATCATCATGCCCCATCAGGTGCATGGAGTAGAGGTGCGCAATATTGCCGGCGAGTTTCTCACCATGCCTGAGAATATCCGCAAGATGGTGCTCGAAGGTGTAGATGCCGTGATGACTGACCAGAAAGGTGTATGCATCGGTGTTTCTACTGCCGATTGCATCCCTGTGCTTCTTTATGATGAGGAGCATCAGGCAGTGGCTGCCATCCATGCCGGCTGGCGTGGTACGCTGGCTCGCATCGTGCATAAAACCATTCAGGAGATGGCGTTTACCTATCATACCGACCCGAAGAAGTTGAAGGCGGTGATAGGTCCGGGCATTTCGCTCGACCATTTTGAGGTGGGCGATGAGGTTTACGAGGCTTTTGAGCAGGCAGCTTTCCCTATGGAAGAGATTGCTGAGCAGCGTCCTAATGCCGCCTTCTCGGTTGATCCTGCTGAGCGTGAGCGCCTGGCAGCTGAGGGTAATATCGTGCAGCCGCTGAAATGGCATCTCAATCTTCCGCTCTGCAACAAACAGATACTTCTGCATTGTGGTGTGGCCGAAGAGAATATCCAGGATTGTGGCATCTGTACCTTTGCCCACAGCGATGAGTACTTCTCTGCCAGAAAGCTGGGTATCGAGAGCGGCAGAATCTTCACAGGTATCTTGTTGAAGTAAAAGCCTGCTAGCAGGTAAGTATCAGATAGTTTTCAAGATAACATCCATTTTTCCTTTTCTATCAGAACGGAGAGGGAGAAATGGATGTTTTTCTGTTAATAGTTTATAGAATATTTTGAAAATCAGAAAGAAAAAGTAAATAATGAAAAGAATGAAAAAAGGATTGAGGCTATTGGCTGTGGCAGGACTCATGGTGTTCTCGCTGAGCAGTTTTATGCCCGCTAAAAATGTATTCACGGCAGCCGAACAGCAGCAGGTGAGTATTGCAACACCCGGTCTCTTTGCCCAGAGTCAGGCATTTAATGTAGACTTTGAGATATTCCGAGCTAAGGAATATTCCTTCCCGCTTCCTGTGGGCAAAGCAACCCTTCTGAACAATAATGTGTTGCGTATCTCTACTTCTAAAGGCGATGCTGTCAAGGCGATGCTCGAAGGTTATGTGCGACTTTCCAGAAAGTCGGAATCAATGGGTAATGTCATCGTGGTGCGCCACGATTGCGGTCTGGAAACCGTTTATGCCAACAATGCTGAGAACCTGGTTAAGGTGGGACAGCATGTGGATGCTGGACAGACGATTGCTATTGTAGGCTCTAAGGAGGGTGAAACTTATTGCGACTTCTCTATTATGGTGAATGGCGGTAGGTTGAATCCTGAAACCTTCGTAGAACTGAAATCACATAAGTTGCGCCGCCAGACGGTGCAGTTTCGCAAGCAGGGTGCACGTGTCATTGTTTCGGTTATCGGCGGCAAAGATTCTTCTGTAGGTAGAAATGCTGAGGCTGACAAGGAGGCTTCTGGCAAGAAAAAGGGTAGAATAGGAGATGGAATGACGCTCGACCCTGATGAGGTTAATGATCCATTTACAATTACCAATACTTTCGAACTGGATTTGGAGAAGATAGAAAAGACTGCTTGGGCTTATCCTCTGCCGGGTGCCAAGGTAATCAGTCCTTATGGTGGCAAGCGCCGTCATTCGGGGGTTGACCTCAAGACGTGCCCGAATGATGAGATAGTGGCTGCCTTTGACGGTACGGTCGTTGCATCAGGACCCTACTATGGCTACGGCAACTGTATCCGTATCAAGCATGCTTATGGTTTCGAGACGCTCTACAGTCATCAGAGCAAAAACAAGGTGAAGAAGGGGGATAAGGTAAAGGCTGGTCAGGTAATCGGTTTGACGGGCCGCACCGGTAGGGCTACCACAGAGCACCTTCATTTCGAGGTTAGCTTTGATGGTAGACGACTGGACCCAGCCATCATCTTCGACCACAGCAACCATAAGCTGAAAGCCGCTACCTTGCATCTTACCAAGGGAAAGGGTGTGAAGAGCGTCAAGAACTGATAGATAAGCGGCAATATCTTATCATGATTTCACTTGCTGCAAAATAAAGCAAAGAGGGTGTGTCATAAGTCCTATGACACACCCTCTTGTTTTTTCCCTTAAGGCTAATTGTATTTACCCTTAAGGCTAATTATATTTTTCCTTCTTATTTCTTCTTCTGGGATTTACGATTGGCTCTCTGCTGGCGATACTTTGCCTTCTGACGGGCAGAGCCACTACCGTGAGCACCCGTTATGTACTTTTTCTTCTTGGCTTTGGTCTTCACCTTGTCGTCATCATCCTTCTTAGGACCACCGCCGCCTTTGAAGACCATACCGCCCATGATAATATCGTCAATGTCACTCATATACCTTAATTATATAATAAATTAGTGATGGAAGAGGCGAACGTGAGTAAACGCCATAGCGATGCTGTACTTGTCGCAGGTATCAATAACATGATCGTCACGGATACTACCGCCTGCTTCTGCTATGTATTCAACACCACTCTTGTGAGCACGCTCAATATTGTCGCCGAATGGGAAGAAAGCATCACTACCTAATGATACACCTTTGTTCTGTGCAATCCAAGCCTTCTTCTCCTCGCGGGTCAATGGCTCAGGCTTCTCTGTAAAGAACTGCTCCCAAACGCCGTCCTGCAATACATCCTCCCACTCATCAGAGATGTATACGTTGATGGTATTGTCGCGGTCGGCACGACGGATCTTCTCTTTGAAAGGCAGGTTCATCACCTTAGGACACTGGCGCAACCACCACTCATCAGCCTTGGAACCAGCCAGACGGGTACAGTGGATACGGCTCTGCTGACCGGCACCGATACCGATAGCCTGACCATCCTTTACGTAGCATACAGAGTTACTCTGAGTATACTTCAGGGTGATGAGCGAGATAATCAGATCGCGCTTAGCCTCAGGAGTGAAAGTCTTGTTCTTGGTAGGAACATCCTCGAAGAGAGCAGGATCATCAAGCTTCACCTCGTTGCGTCCCTGTTCGAAGGTAACACCGAACACCTGCTTGTGCTCGATAGGAGCTGGCACATAGTCAGAATCAATCTTGATAACGCAGTAGGTACCCTTGCGCTTTTCCTTCAGAACCTCGATAGCTTCAGGAGTATAGCCTGGAGCAATGACACCATCGCTTACCTCACGCTTGATGAGGAGGGCTGTAGCCTCGTCGCATACATCGCTCAGCGCAACAAAGTCGCCATAAGAGCACATGCGGTCAGCGCCACGGGCACGAGCATAGGCACAAGCCAATGGAGAAAGCTCAAAGTTGACATCATCAACGAAGTAAATCTTCTTCAATGTGTCGCTCAGAGGCAAGCCGATAGCTGCACCGGCAGGAGAAACGTGTTTGAAACTAGCGGCAGCAGGCATTCCTGTAGCAGCCTTGAGTTCCTTGACCAATTGCCAGGAATTGAAGGCATCCAGGAAGTTGATGTAGCCAGGACGGCCGTTGATCACTTCGATAGGAAGCTCCCTTCCGTCATCCATATAGATGCGAGAAGGTTTCTGATTTGGATTACATCCGTACTTAAGTGCTAATTCTTTCATCTTCTAAGAAATGTATTTTGGAATTTGGCGCAAAGTTACAAAAAATGATTGAGATATTGGACTTCTGTTTCGTAAAAAGCCCTAAAAAACAGCATTTTTATGATATAAAGCATTTTTTTTACCCCAAAACATAAAAAAGTCGGGAAAAATGAACTCTGTTTCATTCTTTTTCAGTACTTTTGCTCCCAGTTAGAAAATATGAGAGGATTGTTATGAAACAGGATTTGAAAGTTCTTGCTGAACACATAGAAAAGAAGGTTGGCAAGGCACATGTTTTCCACAAAATGTGGGATGTATTGAAAGGGAAAGAGAAGCCTTCCCGCCAGACTTTGGACAAGTTGGCGCTGCTCGCCGGATTCCAGAGTTGGGATGATTTCCAAGGTGCTTTACACGGTACGGAGGATGGGCTCGTGAATTATGATGCGGGCGAAAAATAAAAGAATGGAACGTGGTTGGTTTAGCTGGCAACCATGATTTGTTTGAAGGTTTTTGGTTAAGATTATTAGCATAAAAAAGGGAACCCGGTCGTGAGACTGGATTCCCTTTATTTTTTCTGATTAGGTCTCCTAAGAAAAATTATTCTGCACCCTTAGTTACAGTCTTCTTCTCAGCGATACGAGCCTTCTTACCAGTAAGCTTACGCAAGTAATACAACTTAGCGCGACGAACCTTACCATGCTTGTTCACCTCGATAGAATCGATAGCTGGTGACTCGATAGGGAAGATACGCTCAACACCTACAGTACCAGACATCTTGCGAACTGTAAAACGCTTCTTGTCACCATGACCAGAGATCTTGATAACAACACCACGATAGAGCTGGATACGCTCCTTAGTACCCTCGACGATTTTGTAAGCGACTGTGATAGTATCACCTGCCTTGAACTCAGGGAACTTCTTGCCGGTTGCAAATGCTTCTTCAGCAACTTTAATCAAATCCATTTTTTGTATAAAATTAAAAATTGTTTGTCGTTCCAACGCAACATGGCCGGGCAACACTTCTGCCCAGACAACAGCGGTTACGCCGAAAAGCGGGTGCAAAGTTACTACTTTTTCTTGTATCTCGCAAATTTTCAGTCACTTTCTTCACTTTTACCCTTTGTTTTTTTGATTTCTTTACTTCTGCAATGGAATTTTCTTGCCGATTTTGCCGATTTCGCCGATTTATTTTGTATCTTTGCGCTCTAAAAGTATTTAGTGTATTAAGTATGAAGAAAAAAAATAGTATCAAGATTTTCCTTGCTTCGGCAGTCATGCTGCTGATGGCAAGTCCGGCTTTCGCCCAGAAATACAAGGTGGCGAAGGTGGAGAGAACCCGAATATTGGTTGATCAGAAATGGGATGCACAGCCTGATGCTGAGGCTGCCAGGTTTATCGCTCCTTATAAGAGTAAGGTAGACAGTATCATGGGCCCTGTTGTAGGTCATATTGCTCATGATATGACCCGTCACCGTCCGGAGAGCGAACTCAGTAACTTGCTCTGTGACATTCTGGTATGGGGTGGCAAGCAGTTTGAAGAACAGCCTGTTTTCGCTGTTTACAATATGGGTGGCATCCGTTCTAATCTTGCCAAGGGTAAGGTTACTGTAGGCGATGTGAACGATATGGCTCCTTTCGAGAACAAAATCTGTTTCCTGACCCTGAAGGGTGATAAGGTTCTGGAGCTTTTCCAGCAGATAGCTCATCGTGGCGGCGAAGGCTTGAGCCATGCCGTAAGAATGGTTATCACCAAGGATGGCAAGCTGAAGAGCGTTACGCTGAACGGTGAACCAGTTGATCCGGAGAAGAGTTACCGCGTTGCAACCCTCGATTATCTTGCCGAAGGTAATGACCAGCTCGTAGCCTTCAAGAGCGGAACCGATGTCTTTGCTCCTAAGCAGAAAGAGAACAATGTGCGCTACATCATCATGAATTATTTCCGTGAGATGAAGGCACAGGGCAAGGTGGTGGAATCTAAGATTGAAGGCCGCTGCGTGGTAGAATAGTTGATAGTTAATAGTTTATAGTTGATAATTCTGATGAAACATACATTATTATATATAGGTCTGGCTCTGGCATCCTTCGTGATGCAGCCGGCAGCCGTTCAGGCTAAAGCTAGGAAAGAGGCAAAGGTGGTAAAGCAACTCGTAGTGCTCCATACCAACGATACGCATTCATGCGTGATGCCAATCAATCCGAATCTCGCAGATACGGCAACTGCAAATCGTGGCGGTTTCCTGCGTAGAGTGGCGATGATCAGTCAGGAACGTAAGGCGAATCCCGACTTGCTGCTCTTTGACAGTGGCGATTTCTCACAGGGTTCACCTTATTACTCTCTCTTCAAGGGAGATGTGGAAGTAGGACTGATGAACGAGATGAAATATGATGCTGCTACCATCGGCAACCATGAATTTGATTTCGGCATCGACAACATGGTGCGCATCTTCAAGATGGCGAAGTTTCCTATCGTCTGTTCCAACTATGATTTCACTGGTACCGAACTGGCAAATATCGTAAAGCCTTACACCATTATCAAGCGCAAGGGACTGAAGATTGGCGTTTTCGGCTTGTGTCCGGAACTTGCCGGTCTGGTAATCGAAGCCAACTATGGTTGCATCAAGTATCTCGATCCTATCGCCAAGGCAAAGGAAATGACAGAGATATTGAAGAAGAAAGAGAAGTGTGATGTCATCATCTGTATCTCCCACCTGGGCTGGAAGATAGATGGCATCGACGATTCTGAGGTAGCCCCAGCCACCCGTGACATCGACCTGATACTGGGCGGTCATAGCCATACCTACTTCAAGCAGTTGGAGTATCTGAATAATCTCGATGGCAAACCGGTGCCAATCGACCAGAACGGCAAGAGCGCCATCTGGGTAGGAAAAATGACATTGGATATTGTGAAGAATAAATAAAAGAAGAAGGTTGATACCAGGCAAAACGCGAGGTATCAACCTTTTCTTTTATTATCTATTCCTAAAATGTTATTCTTTTCTCAAATCCTTATTCCTTGTTGGAAGAAGCATAGAGACCGATGCAGGCACCGAGGAAGCCGCCGCTCTTCTGGGTGCTCAGGTTAGATGCATCTACACCCTTGGCAAGCAGCTGCCAGCTGCCGCCTTCTTCGGCATAATAGAAATCATAATATCTGTCATGACCTTCTACCTTCAGCTTCAGCTTACCTCCCTTGATAGGAGCAGAGGCGATAGTTACGTTGTTCTTCTCGGCACGGGTCAGGGTAATCATCAGCTTGCCATTCTTCATGGTCTTACCCAATACGAAGTTGTGGTCTTCCTTCTGGAGAAGTGCCAAGCCTGCGATATCCTTGTCGTTGCGAGGAGTAAAGTTGATTTCTGTCTCAGCTGTGAAGGTGCCGTGCTGCTGACGTGCCCAGATGGCAGACATCGGCTCACGCTTGTAGATATTGCCTGGCAGGAGATTGAACTTCAATTTGCCGTTTTCTACCTTGTAACAGTCAACGAAGTCACGGAGGAACATCCAGCGTGGATTCAACTCTTTCAGACCCACCTTATTGTTATCTGCATCGAAGTTATCCACATAAGAGAAATTGCCTGAGAACTCATTCTTCTTTGCAGGCTTCAAACCAGCCTTCTCTCCAACGGTAGAGATAGGAGTATTCTTGGCAAGAATCTCTGGCCATCCATTCTTCCAGGTTACAGGCAGGAGATAAGTATCGCGACCTGTGTTGTACATATCCTCTTCATAAGGACGGCAAGCCAGGAATACAGCCCACCAGTTACCCTTGCCATCTTCTACGATGTCGGCATGACCGGCACTTGATACTGGGTCCTTGCGGTTAGGGTCGAGACCGGTACGCTGGGTAAGAATAGGGTTGTTAGGGCATTCCTCCCATGGTCCCATCGGATTCTTGGCACGCAGGATAACCTCGCTGTGCCATCCGCCTGTACCACCTTCTGCACACATCAGATAATAGAACTTGCCCTTCTTGAAGAGGTGAGGACCCTCAATCCAGATAGGACGCGCCTCTACATGGGTTCCGCCACGCAGAATCTCCTTGAAGTCGCCCTTGATGCTGTCGCCCTTTACGTCGAATTCGAAGCAGCGGATAGCACGCTGACCCTCATAGTCGGCACCACCAGCTACCGGACCGTTATGCACGATATATCCCTTTCCGTTGTCATCGAAGAAGAAGCTAGGGTCGATGCCGTCAATCTTCTTCAGATAGATAGGCTCGCTCCAGCCTTTGGAAGGATCTTTTGATTTCACAAAGAAGTTGCCGGCTCCCACATTGGTGGTAATCATATAGAAGGTCTTGTTCTTCTTGTTATAGCTGATGGCTGGTGCGAAGATACCGCCTGATACGTGCTGGCCCTTCAGAGGTACCTGTGATTGGCGGGTGAGCACATGACCGGCTGGCTGCCAGTTGACCAGGTCTTTACTGGTTGAGAGAGGCACACCTGGGAAGAAGGTAAACGAAGAGTTTACCAGATAGTAGGTGTCGCCCACGCGACAGAGTGATGGGTCTGGATAGAAACCAGCCAGTACCGGGTTGTAATACTGGTGAGTCTTGTCGATTTCAACATTGAAGCGAGCGTCATTTCCCGCATACTTGAAATAGTCAAACTCAGCAGTCTGCGCCTGTGCAGCGGCTGCAAGCGTCAGGGAAAGCGATAAGATTGCAATTTTCTTCATTTTATTATAGGATTTAAATTTACAGAATGAGTATCTGAACTCATGGCTGAAACATGTATTCAGATTACTGCTGCAAAGTTACCGCTTTCCTTTTAAATATACCCCCACAGAATGTTACCAACACTTTGCGAGGCGTATCATAAATATCTCTATTTGTAACAAATACTTTATTTTTGGAAACATCTGGCCTTTTCTGCAGTGAAAAGGCTAGATTTTCCGGTGTGCCTGCATATAATCGCGAGGCGAAGAGCCATAAAAGTTCTTGAACATGGTGCTGAAGCTGGCTGGGTTGGAGAAACCGCAGGTAAACATGATGTCTGATATCGTCTTGTTAGAGTGGCTCAGCAACTTTTCGGCATATTGCAGACGCGTATTGCGGATGAAGGCATGTGGTGTCTGGTTGGTCAGTTCCTTCATTCGGCGGTGCAGATGCACACGGCTCAGTCCTACTTCGCGGGCAATCATATCCACACTCAGGTCCTCATTATCCATGTTATCATTGATTACCTTCATCACCTGTTCCATCAGCTGGTCTTTTGGCGACAGGTCTTTTTCTATCGCGAGCTGCCTGTCGCTCTGGCTCTCGTTGCCCATAAACTTGTTTTTCAAAGTACGGCGCACGTTGAGCTGGTTGATGATGGTGCGGCGCAGAATGTCCATATTGAACGGCTTCACCACATAGGCATCGGCACCCGACTGCAAACCGGTCAGCTGGTCTTCCTCTCTGCTCATCGCTGTAAGCAGAATCACCGGAATGTGGTTGGTGTTCACATTGTTCTTGATCTTGGTACAGAGCGTATTGCCGTCCATTTCTGGCATCATGATGTCTGAGATAACGAGGTCTGGCTTCTGCTTGATAATCTCCGGCAGCGCCTCCTTTCCGTTGCAGAAGGTAAGGATATTGTAGGTTTCCTGAAGTTGGGTCTTCAGGAAATTACGTATTGCCTCATCGTCTTCTACCACAGCGATGGTGCTCTTTGCCTTGCTTATGAAATCTTCTTCGGTGTCATTGGCTGTATCGGCACTATTCTCCTTATTTCCTTCCTCCATGTTTTCTTCCAGTTCCCTGATGTCTTCAGCAGCCTGTGGCTCCGGTGCATCTATCATTTCTTCCGGTTTCAGATGCTCGTTGCCCAGAGGCAGCGTGATGAGGAACTGGCTACCTTCCGTCCAGTCGGCTTCATCAAGTGTCTTGTTGTTGGCGGCTGTAATGGTTCCGTAGTGCAGTTCCACGAGCGAGCGCGTCAGGTCGAGACCGATTCCCGTACCTACATTCCGGTCAGTAGAAGTGGTGGTACTCTGATAGAAGCGCTGGAAAATCGTTTCGAGCTTTTCCTCCTGAATGCCCTTGCCGCTGTCCTTGATGGCGATGCGGACATGATGAGGCGAGTGGGAGAGGGTGATACGGATTCTGCCGCCTGTCGGTGTAAACTTGAAGGCGTTTGACAGGACATTCATCAATACCTTGTCAAAGTTGTCGCGGTCTATCCATACCGGGAGGGTCTCGTCTTCGTGCTCAAAGGTGAATTGGATGCTCTTGGCTATCGCCTGCTGGCAGAAGAGTTTGTATTCATCGCCAATAAAGGCAACCATATCGGTTTCGCTCATGTGCATCACCATCTGTCCCTTGTCAATCTTTCTCAGGTCCATCATCTGGTTAATCAGGTGCAGGATTCGTTCCGAGTTCTTACGCATCATATCGTAGATGCCCTGTCGGTGAGCGTCTTTGTCTTCCTTAATCAGCGTGAACAGCGGAGTGAGGATAAGGGTCAATGGGGTACGGATTTCGTGGCTGATATTCATGAAGAACTTCAGTTTTGCTTCGCCCATCTCTTCTGCATGGATATGCTGCTGCAATATAAGCTGGTCTTCCATCTTGCGTTTGCGGTGCTTGATGTAAAGCAGACAGAGCCCCAGGAAGGCAAGCAGATAGCAGAGTTTAGCCCAGATACTGGCATACCAGGCTGGATGAACGATGATGGAGAACTCCTTGACAGGGGTTTCATATCCGTTGCAGATGGCCTTGACACGGAACTTATAGGTACCTGCTGGCATGTGTGAGAATGACAGCTCGTTCATGCCAGACTGTATGGTTCGCCAATCCTCACCATTGATGCTGTAGGCGTAACTGATCTGCTCTACATTATTATATGTAAGAGTAGACAGTTGGATGGTGAAGGTGTTGTCTTCATGAGATAAGGAGAACTCGTCGCTGTTGTAGGCGTCTTTGTCGGTGATAGTATAGATGCCCGATTGCATATCCTGGTATACAGGTTTGTTGCCCACAAGAAGTCCTGATATGGTAACTTTTGCCTGCCAAGGATGCTGTTTCACCTTGTCCGTATCAAACCAGTTGATACCACCGGTTCCGCCCATCGCCAGCATCTTTCCTCCCCAGAGCGTGCAGGCTGCTGCATCGCTGAACTCATTGCTCTGCAAGCCATTGTCTGAGTAGTACTTGTTGATGGTACCTTTTTCTGTATCTACCTGGTTTAAGCCACAGGTAGTTCCTATCCAGATTCTGCCCTTGTAATCTTCTATGATGCTGGCTACGCTGTTGTCTGAAAGTCCAAGTTCAGTGTTATAGATCTTCGGATGAGCATATCCCTTCTTCGGATCATAGCAGATTGCGCCGTCTTCAGTGCCAAACCATATGCGGTTCTTGCTGTCAGAATAAACGCAATGTGAGAAACTGCCCTTGTTCAGACAGTTGACGCCACCGAAAGTGGAAGTCCAGCTGTTTTTTTGCTGGTCATAGCAAGCCAGACCCACAGAAGTGGCTACGAAAACCCGCTTACCATCTTTTGAGATGCTAAGTTTCACGAGGTAATCATTAGGAATGCTATTCTTTTTCGGGTTGTTGTCGGCACCATCTTGTTTTTTCCATTGCTTGATGCTTCCATCTGGAGAAAGGCGGAAAAGTCCTTTGCCCATGGTAGCAAACCATATATTGCCCTGCGGGTCTTCCTGGATATCGAAGATGCCCGCCTGGTTGCCAATGCCTAGGCTGAATGGATGGAAAGATCCCCCCGCATCTATAAATCCGATGCCGTCAGTATAGGTTCCTACCCATGTCCTGCCCTTCTGGTCTTTGCAGAGTGCCAGTACTGTGGTGTTGCTTAATAAATGGCTGTTGATACTACCGGTTTTTAGGTCAAAGAGGTAAAGACCATCCTTGTCGGTGCCTACCCAGACTTGATTGCCCTGGTTGGCACACAGACTTGTGATGCTGTTTTCGCCTATCACGTTGCGGTTGCCTAAACGATAGCCCATATAGTTGAAATCGCATTGAGCCTGCGACTGCATGAATACGCCCTTCTGGAGCATGCTCACCCAAATGTTTCCCGTAAAATCTTCTATAATGCTGGTAATCTTGCTCTTGGCAATATTTACTTCACGGCTGAACAGAGGATTATTTTGCAAGAATCCTGTTACAGGATTATACACGAAGATACCCATACCATCGCAACCGATAAACAAGCGCTGGTCGCGGCTGATATAGATGTTGCCAATAGGAAGATTGCCTATGCCGGCTATCTTGGTGAAGGCGGTTGAACCAGCCTTGAGAAGGTAAACGCCATCATTTTTGGTGGCAAGATAGATGTTGCCCTTGTCGTCTTGCCTGATATCTTGTATGTTAAGTTGCTCTGTTCCCATGATGCGTGAAACAAGCTTGCCGTTCTTTTCTTTCCGATACAGCTTTCCGTTTTCCAGGATAATCCAGAGCCTTTCTTGTTTGTCTTCCAGAATCTTATGTATGTATTTCAGGTTCTCCACTTCTCCTTTCATGGTGTAACAGGCGTTTGCATCTATTTTCTTGGTCATGATGCCATAACCGGAGGTGGCGACGGCAATATCGCCATTGTGCAAACGGCTTACCTGGGTAACGTAAGTGCTTATAGGCTTATTTCTTGAATCGAGCATAGGTACGTTGCAGAACCTTTTACCATTAAGTATAAGTAGCGACTTGTTTGTTCCCAGCACAATTCGCCCCTTTTCATCCTGTGTTATACAGTTGATATAGTTGCTGTTGAGCCCGTTACAGTTGTTGTAGGCTTTTCTGATGACCATAAAGTTATAGCCATCATAGATATTCAAGCCGTTACGGGTGGCAATCCAAATGAAACCATTTGAATCCTGGAACACCTGAGTGGCAAGGTTGCTCGAAAGCTGGTTGTCTGAATTGAAAAATTTTCCTCGCTGCGCCATTATGTTCTGTGCAGTGAGACAGAAGATAAACATCAGTAAAAGACCGATGTATCTCACTATTCTGATGTTTGATTTCATGGAAATCATCATGATTTTTGGTTTCATTGTCTTTCGCTTTTTAATATTCGTTTGCAAAAATACAAAATAAATGGGAGAATAATGCAAGGAAGAGTATGTTTTTTACGAGAATGTATCAAAAAAGATGTTAAAATGTTACGTAGGGTAAAGATAATGTTACGTGTGATACGACAACAAAAGTATTGGTTACTTATCATAAAGTATATATGGAAGATTAGGAGTATCTTTGCATCGATTTTAATTAGGTTGTTTTTTTAATAGTTTGACTATGTAGGTTAGTTAGGTTTATAAATAGGTTTATGAAATTAGGTTTAAGATTTTCAAAGGATTTAGATATTATGGTTTTTATATAGAATCATGATTAATTGGTTTTCGGGAATGGTGCGTAGTGATTACGCGCCATTCTATTTTAAAAGACCAGCATCCTTTTCTGTAAACTAGAACCTGGCAATCCTTCATAATATAATAAGGTGACTGACAATATATGATAAATCTAAAAATAATTATAACAATGAACAGAAAGAAATTGTTAATATCGCTCGCTATGGCTATGCTGTCAATGGCGGGACTGGCTGCCGATAATCTGCCGGCACTTCGTGTGCAGGGTAAGAATCTGGTAGATGCCAATGGTAAAACTGTGGTTCTTCATGGTGTGATGGATACACCGAACCGTTACTTCAATGGGTGGAGATGGCAACAATGGAAGGCTGACTATTCGGAAGCTGACATCAAGCCTTGCTTGGAATATTTCTCTAAGCAGTTTAAGGCCATTACAGACAAGGAGCAGGGGGCTTATTGTACGGTGTTCCGATTGCACATGGATCCATGCTGGACCAATGATCCGACTAAGAAGGCGGCAAACGAGGCAGATATCACAGCATTCAGCATGGCGCGCTATCGTCTCTATCTCCAGAAACTCTACATTCCTCTCATCAAGGATGCCATCGCTCATGGACTCTACGTCATCGTACGTCCACCGGGAGTCTGTCCACAAGACATTAGTGTTGGAGATAAGTACAACCGCTATCTTAAGTCGGTATGGAAGGCCTTTGCTGCCGATGAGTATATTCAGCAGAATTCGGGATTGATCTCCATTGAACTTGCCAACGAGCCTGTGAGAGTTCATCTTTCAGATGGTAAGGATTCGGAAAAGGCTTTGCATGATTACTTCCAGCCGGTGGTGGATGTGATTCGCGAGCAGGGCTTCAAGGGAATTATCTGGGTTCCGGGTGCAGGCTATCAGAGCCAATATCAGAATTACGCCAAGTATCCTATCACCGATAGCGAGGACAATTTCTCTTATGCCGTGCATGTTTATTCCGGATGGTATGGAAATATGACTGATAAGAATTGCAATCACGATACTTTCATCCGCAACTTCAAGAGTCAGGTGCCGATGGTAGAGACGAAACCTATCATGGTAACTGAGATAGACTGGAGTCCGGAAGATCCTGACCAGAAGGATAAAGGACATCTCAATGAGTGGGGGCAGTGGACACAACCTAACTTGGGAAGCTGGGCAACTGCATCAACCTCGAAATGGGGATTGGCATGGAAGGCAGTTCACGACCACTTTGGCAATATCGGAATGACGATTACCCATCCACAGGAATATTACGATATTGATGAATATCTTAAAACGGGCAAGGTGATTCCAGGTTTCCAGAATGCCAAGAAACACGGATTGTTCGAAGAATGTTGCGGCTATGCCTGTATGAACTGGTATAAAGAGTGGTATTTGAAACAAAATACAACGGGAATTAAACAATTAGAAACCCAGGCAGACGTGGTTTCCACCTTATATTATAATATAGAAGGAAAAGAGGTTGAAAAGCCAACTGCAGGTGTTTATATAATAAAACAACTGTTAAGTAATGGAAAAATACGTTCTCGCAAGGTTTTTCTGAAATGATAAACTTTCTGTTACATCACGCAAAGTTTGTTTCGAAAGAAATCCATACCTTTGCCGCCGTGAATAAACAGTTTTAGCGCACGCCTAAATTTTTAAAGCATAAATCAAAAATGAATAGAACATGATTGAACAAGTGTTAACAATGAAACGGACAGCAGCCTTATGCTTGGTGGGAGCTTTCTGCAGCCTGAATGCTCAGGCACAGAAGATCCAGGTCAAGGGTAATCTTGTTGACGGTACAGGTGAGCCTCTGATAGGTGCCACTGTAAAAGTAAAGGGAAATCCCGGTGTCGGTGCTGTCACCGACTTAGATGGTAATTTCAGTATCAGTGTTCCTTCAGAGAATTCTATCCTCGTATTTACATACGTAGGTATGAAGACCAAGGAAGTAAAGATTGGTACGAAGAGAGAGTTCAAACTTACTCTTGAAGACGACAACGCCATCGGCGAAGTTGTAGTCGTAGGTTATGGTCAGCAGAAGAAGGCTTCTGTCGTAGGTGCCATCACCCAGACCACAGGAAAAACGCTGGAGCGTGCTGCGGGTATCAGTGATATCGGAGCTGCTCTGACTGGTAACCTTCCGGGTGTTGTTACCACTGCATCCAGTGGTATGCCGGGTGAAGAGGAACCACAGATTGTGATTCGTGGTACTTCTTCTTGGAACAACTCTTCTCCTCTCGTCCTCGTGGATGGTATCGAGCGTCCTATGTCGAGCGTGGATATGCAGTCTGTTGCCACTATCTCTGTATTGAAGGATGCATCTGCCACTGCCGTTTACGGTGTGAAGGGTGCCAATGGTGTTATCTTGATTACCACCAAGCGTGGTACTGAAGGAAAGGCGCAGATTAGTGTTACTGCCAATGCCGTGATGAAGATTCCTTCTAAGCTCCCTGATAAATATGATTCATACGATGCGCTGAGAGCTAGAAATACAGCCATCGAGCATGAGTTGAACATCTCTCCTGGTAGTTTTGACAAGATGAAACCAATGAGCTTCATCGAGAACTATCGCAACCAGGCTACCTTGGAGCAGCAGGAGCGTTATCCTAATGTGGATTGGCAGAAGTATTTGTTCAAGGACTATACAATGTCTTACAATGCCAATGTCAATGTAGCAGGTGGTACCAAGTTTGTGAAGTATTTCGCTGGTGTTGACTTTGTGTCAGAGGGTGACCTTTACAGGGATTTCGGTAATGGACGTAATTATAACACAGGTTATAGCTACAATCGTGTGAACGTTCGTTCTAACCTCGACTTTAGCATCACCAAGTCTACGGTGTTCAAGGTTAACCTCGCTGGTTCCAATGGTGTGCGCAAGGCTCCTTGGGTAAATAGTAGCGACGGCTATAGCGATTGGCAAGTCAGCCAGCAGTGGTCTGGAGCCTATAATATCTCTCCAGATGCTTTCTTGCCAAGATACAGCGATGGATCTTGGGGATATTTGCCAGGTTCTACTAATGTAACTAACTCTGCTCAGCAGGTGGCTCTTGGCGGTACGATGAATTCTACGACCACTCGTATCACTACCGACTTCGTGTTGGAGCAGAAACTTGACTTCATTACCAAGGGACTTTCTGCTCGTGGTATGATTTCTTGGGACAATACCTTTGTTGAGAAGAATCGTGGTATCGATGATATGAACCATGATCCACAGCTCAAGTGGATTGATCCAGAGACCGGTGCTGTATCTTATAAGAAAGCATACGAGGATTATGATAAGTTCGATTATACGGTAGGTAACAAGTGGACCACCAAAGGTGGTGAGGTTAACAACTGGGCTACTCAGCGCAACCTCAACTATCAGGCTCAGCTCAACTGGGCTCGCACATTTGGCAAACACAGTATTTCTGCCATGGGTCTTTTCGGACGTCAGGAGTATGCTACGGGACCTATGATTCCTTCTTATCGTGAGGACTGGGTGTTCCGTACCACATACGATTGGAACTCTCGTTACTTCTTCGAGTACAATGGTGCTTACAATGGTTCAGAGAAGTTCTCTCCAGACAACCGTTTCGCATTCTTCAGTTCTGGTGCGCTGGGATGGATGATCTCAGAGGAACCATTCATGAAGTATCTTCGTGAGCATAATATTGTGGATATGATGAAGCTTCGTGCTTCATACGGTGAGATAGGTGATGACAACGTAGGCGACCGCTTCCTCTATATGAGCCAGTGGGCATACGGTGGCAAGACCTTTATGGGTAACACAGATAGTGACAAGGAGTCTATCTATACTTGGTACCGTGAGTCATCCGTAGGTAATCCTAATGTACACTGGGAGAAAGTGAAGAAGGTAAACTTCGGTCTTGACTATGGCTTCTTGGGCGGCTTGATTACTGGTGCCGTGGATTTCTTCCATGATACTCGTACCGACATTTTGGTTTTAGGCAATTCTCGCTCTATGCCATCTTATTTTGGTCAGACAGCTCCAGCTGCCAACTTGGGTAAGGTGACTACCAGTGGTTATGAGTTGGAAGTGAAGTTCAATAAGGTATTTGCCAACCAGATGCGTCTTTGGGCTAACTTCAACATGACCCATGCTACCAATGAGATCAAGATTAAGGATGATGCAGCATTGCTTCCTTCTTATCGCAAGCAGGCAGGTCATTCCATCGGACAGACCTATACTTATCTGGACAAGGGTTTCATCCAGAACTATGATGAACTCTATGGCTCACCAAAGATGGATTCAAATGATGGCAATCGCCTTCCAGGTGACTACTATATCGTAGACTTCAATGGAGATGGTAAGGTAGATAATGTGAACGATATTGTGCCTTACGGCTATACAAGCAGTCCACAGAATACATACAATGCCACTATCGGTTTCGAGTATAAGGGCTTCAGTTGTTTCGCACAGTTCTATGGTGTAACCAATGTAACTCGTGATGTAACGATGATCAGCCTTGTTGATCCTATGTTGGCTAACGTTTACAACCAAGGTACATGGTGGAGCGATGATCACATTAATGCAGATGTGTTAACACCTCGCTATAATTCCAAGCCAATGAGCAATTCGGCTTACTATGGCACACAGTATCTCTGTGATGGTTCATATATCCGTCTGAAGAACGTAGAGATAGCTTACACTTGGAATGGTGGATGGATCAAAAAACTGGGTCTGAACAATCTCAAGGTCTATGTAAGTGGTAACAACCTCTGGCTTTGGACCAGACTGCCAGACGACCGTGAGTCTAACTTCTCAAGTTATGGTGGTGCCTATGGTGCTTATCCAACCATGAAGCGTGTGAACTTCGGTGTCAAGTTTAATCTTTAAACAAGCATAATATAATGAAACGAAATATAGTAAAACTTTTTTGTGCGCTGAGTCTCATGGGTGGATTCGCTTCTTGTACAGACTATTTGGACAAGAGCCCTGATTCTACCGTGAGTGCTGACCAGGCGTTCAAGAACTTCACCAATTTTCAGGGTTATGTAGAGGAAATGTACAACTGTATCCCTAACAAGGAGTCAAACGGATGGTGTACTACTTTTAACTGGGGTGAAGATGAAATTATGAATACAGGTTTGGGTGATAGCCATGTAACAGCCCATTTTGATTTGGGAGACTATCGTAACTGGTACACCAATAACCAGAGTTTCTTGTTCCGACCAAAGAGTGGTAATCCTGGTGAGTTTCTAGACCCAACTTCTACCAACAAGTTTGCACATTCTTTGGAGCATTCTTGGTATTGCATTCGTAAGTGTAATCTAGGTCTTGCGAATCTGGACAAGATGACAGACTGTACTCAGGAAGAGAAGAACATCATCAAGGGTCAATTGCTCTTCTTCCGTGCTTGGTGGCATGAGGAGATGATGGAATTCTTTGGTGGTATGCCATACGTAGATACCGTATTGGATGGTAGCCAGACATTGACATTGCCTCGTCTCTCTTTCCAAGAGTGTGCTAAGAGATGTGCTGAAGACTTTAGAGCTGCAGCCGATCTTCTGCCAAACGATTGGGATAAGACCACAACTGGTAAGAAAACATTGGGCAAGAACGACCTTCGCATCACCAAGGTTTGTGCCTTAGGCTATATGGGCAAGGTGCTTCTTTGGGCTGCTTCTCCATTGAATAACATTGGTGCAGAGTTAGGTGCTTCTAAGAATGGCGATACCTATAAGTATAATGTAGAGCTGGCTGCTCAGGCTGCCGATGCTTTGGGTGAGGCTCTTTCTGAGGTAAACTCAGGAAAGACTCCTTATGCTTTGGCTGAGTATAAATATTCTAATATTTATGATCATGAGGCTGCCGATGGTTCTTCTTCCAACTTCTCTGACATCTTCCGTACAACAGGCCAGGGTTGGAAACAGCCTGGTTCTACTGAGGCTATCCTGCGTGCTCCTTATATTGGTGCGAATGGTTCTAACTGGAACTTTACCAAGCTTTGGGGTATCAAGATGAATGGTATTGTGGAGCATGATGCTTTGATTCATCAGCCTACCGCCAACTATGTTAATTATTATGGTATGGCAAATGGTCTTCCATTGGATGACCCAGAGTCTGGTTTCGATCCAAAGCATCCGTTCAAGAATCGTGATCCACGTTTCTATCACGACATCGTGTTTGATGGATTCCAATACATCAATACAACGATTGCCAAGGATGATCCTGATTATCAGTTCAAGTATGTTCAGATGTATTCTGGCAGTAATTTGCGCAGTTCTTCTGATAATGGTTGCCGTACTGGTTATTACTGCCAGAAGTTGGTTCCTCATCAGGCTAACAAATATGATGGTATGTACAACTGGGGTGGTGCTTTGCAGTGCGATTTGCCTTATATGCGTCTTGCCGACATCTACTTGATGTATGCTGAGGCTGGTGCAGCCGTTCAGGGTGCAACCTATAAGAGCAGCAAATGTAATCTGACTGCAGAAGATGCCATCAATGTACTTCGTGATCGTGTAGAGGCAGGTCATGTGGCTGCTAAATTTGCTGCTGATCAGCATAAGTTTATGGACGAGGTTCGTCGTGAGCGTGCCGTTGAGCTGGCTTTCGAGGGCTTCCGTTGGAACGACTTGCAGCGTTGGTTGCTCCTTACCGAATATCCTTACAACATCAAGACTTCACAGGAGTTTAAGCGTGTAGGCGATTATGACTTCACCAAGAACGACCCACGTGACGCTGAGGTAACAGGATGGAGTGAGAAGACCATCGTAACCCGTGATTTCACAGAGAAGCACTATCTCTTGCCACTCAAGGAAGACGATGTCTACTTGTATCCAGAGTTCGGACAGAATCCAGGATGGTAATTCGTCAGCTTAGTGTTTTTCTAAAACATAAACTTCGAAATAATCATATCATATATGAAAAGTAATAAGAAAACAATATACTCTGCCTTGACAGTAGTGACGGCTCTGCTTGCCCAGTTGCCAGCAACTGCACAGGAGACTGCTGACAGCGCAATGGTCAACGTAGCCTTTAAGAAGGCTCAGAAGAGTGACGTGCTCGGTGGTGTCAGCACCGTCGATGTCAGAGAATTGACAGAGAAAAACTATAATACCTATAGCCTTGACAATATGCAAGGCTATGTGTCAGGTTACAATGGCAACGGCCTCTGGGGATATTCTAACGCACTTGTCCTCATTGATGGTGTGCCACGTGAGGCAAGCAACGTAACCCCTGCCGAGATAGAGAGCATCTCTTTCCTCAAGGGTGCACAGGCTTCTGTGCTTTATGGCAGCCGTGCTGCCAATGGTGTAATCATGATTACCACCAAGCGTGGTCGAGTAAGCGATGGCTTGAAGGTAAAGGTCAATGCCAATACGGGTTGGAATGTGGCTAAGGCTTATCCTGAGTATCTCGGTTCTGCCGAGTACATGAGCCTTTACAACGAGGCTTTCCTCAACGATGGAGGTAATCCAAACAACTTGCCATACAGTCCAGAGAGCATCTATAATTATGCTTCTGGTCAGAACCCTTATCGCTACCCTAGCGTAGATTTCTATTCTTCTGATTATATCAAGAAGGCTTTCAATCGCTCTGAGGTGTCTGCAGAGATAGAAGGTGGTAACCAGCGTGCACGATTCTATGCTAACATCAGCTATTACCGCACAGGTGATAACCTGAACTTTGGTGAGGCTAAGAAAAACTTTACCGATCGCTTTAACGTGAGAGGTAACGTGGACATCGAGTTGAGCAAAACCATCAGTGCATACGTCAATGCCAATGCTACCTATTATAGCTCTAAGTCTGCCAACAATAGTTATAAGTATTGGGAGTTGGCTCGTACCTTCCGTCCTAACCGTGTGGCTCCGCTGATTCCTGTCGATATGATAGATCCGAATGCCAAGTCTGCCTTGACCATGATCGGTGCTACAAGCAACCTCATTGATGGCAAGTATTTCTTGGGTGGAACCAACTTGGACCAGAGCAATGTCTTTGGTGATATCTATGCTTCTGGTTCCAATGTATATCATAGCCGTCAGTTCCAGTTTGATGCAGGTCTTAATTTCGACCTCTCTTCTGTACTCAAAGGCTTGAGCTTCCACACCATGGTGGCTATCGACTATGCTACGCTCTATACCACATCATTTAATAATACTTACGCTACATTCCAGCCAACATGGGCTAACTATAATGGCAAGGATGTTATCGTAGGTCTTAACAACAATGGTACAGTGGATAAAAAGTCGGGTGTGCAGAACATCTCTGGCTCTGCCGATAATCAGACTATCGCTTTCAATGCTCACTTCGATTACGACCGCACCTTCAATGATGTGCACAATGTAAGTGCTATGTTGGTGGCTAATGGTTATCAGCAGACTAAGTCGGGTGAGTATCATAAGACCAGCAATGCCAACATGGGCTTGCAGCTCTCTTACAACTACGACCATAAGTACTATGCCGACTTTGCGTTGGCTACACCATGGTCAGCCAAGTTGCCTTCTGCCAAGCGTTTGGGCTTGTCTCCATCCGCTACATTGGGTTGGCGCTTGTCTAAGGAGAAGTTCATGGAGAATTCTTTCTTCGATGACTTGACACTCAGCGCAAGCTACACCGATATGAAGACCGACCTGGGTATTGATAATTACTACATGTACTTGGGCACCTATCAGAATGGTGGCTGGTGGGACTGGAATGGTGGTTCTGGCCATCCAGCAGTTCAGGCTAAGCGAGGTGGAAATGATGACTTCAACTACTTGCATCGCAAGGAATTCTCGGTCAATCTGCATGCAGAGGTGCTCGATAAGTCTTTGAGTTTTGATGCATCTTACTTCCTCTCTAAACTGACCAATGGTATCATCCAGGCTCGCAATCAGATGCCAAGCTATTTGTTTAGCTATTATCCAGAATCTTCATTCGTACCATATATGAACTACAATGAGGATAAGCGTTCAGGTTTCGACTTGGGTGTGAACTACAAGAAGCAGATTGGCGAGTTTGGTGTTGGTGTCGGTGCTAACTTGACTTACTACACCACCAAGGCAACCAAGCGTGATGACTCCCAGTATGCTGATGCTTATCAGTATCGTCAGGGACAACCTCTGGATGCCATCTGGGGTTATGAGTGCGAAGGCTTCTTCAAGGATGATGACGATATCGCAAATTCTCCTAAGCAGATTATCGGTGGTACCATTCGTCCTGGCGACTTGAAGTACAAGGACCAGAATGGTGATAACGTTATCGATAGTAAGGACCAAGTTTACTTGGGCAAGGGAGGCTGGTATGGTACTCCTACCACACTCGGTGTCAACGTGACATTGAAGTACAAGAACTTCACCCTCTTCTTGCTCGGTACAGGCAACTTTGGTGCCAAGGCAGTGAAGAACTCTACCTACTACTGGGTGGGCGGTGACGCTAAGTACACAGCAGAAATGCGTGGCAGATGGACTCCAGAGACAGCAGCTACTGCTACCTATCCACGTCTGACAACAGAGGCTGGTACAAACAACTACCAGACATCAGACTTCTGGATGTACTCTACAGACCGCTTCGACCTGCAGAAGGTACAGCTTACATACGACTTTCCTAAGTCAATGTTCATGAAGAGCTTCGTTCGTGGTCTCCAACTCTTTGTAAATGGTAACAGCTTGCTGACCATCGCCAAGGAGCGCAAGATACTGGAGATGAATGTTAACAATTCAGGTTCTGCACCATTGAATCGCTTCTATAGCATCGGTGCTAAGGTATCATTCTAGAATCAATAAAAGAATAAAATTATGAAATTATCAAGATTATTATTGATAAGTGCAGTCGCAATCTCACTCACATCTTGTGATGACTTGTTTGAACCTGCCTTGGAAAATAACCAAGATATCAGCCAGATGTACAAGGATCCACAGTTTGCTCGTGGCATTCTTGACAATGCTTACTTGGCTTTGCCATATAGCACTACTCCATCTTCTGATGTGGCTACCGATGATGCTGTCACCAACGACAACTCTGGCGACCTCTTCAATTACAGAAAGATGGCTACTGGTTCTTGGGCTGCAAATATGAACCCTGTATCACAGTGGGATGGTCGTTATCACGCCATCCAGTACTGTAATTTGATGTTGGAGAACTGTGATAAGGTGGAGTGGTCTTACTCTAGTAAGGTGCTCAATAAGATGTATGCCGACAACTATAAGGGCAATGCCTATGCACTGCGTGGCTTGCACCTCTTCTACCTGCTCCGTGCACATGCCGGAATGGTAGATGGACAGTTGATGGGTGTGCCTCTCCATCTCGCATCAGAGACCTCTTCATCTGATTTCAATCTGCCTCGTAATACCTTCAAGGAGTGCATCGACCAGATTATTTCCGACTTTGACGAGGCTTTGAAGTATCTCCCAGAGCAGTATGGTGATGTGGATGAGGACAAGGTTCCTGCCAAGTATGCACAGGAAGGTGCTTCTAATGCAGAGTATAACCGTGCCTTTGGTTCTATCCATCGTGGTAAGATTGATGGCAGAATCATCTCTGCCTTCAAGGCTCAGGTTGCCATCATGGCTGCTTCTCCAGCCTACGCTTCTGCTGGGACTTTCACATACGAGGATGCAGCCAAGCTTGCTGCTGACTGTTTGAAGAAGTTTGGTGGCTTGACAGCTTGTGACCCTGATGGATGGAAGTGGTTCAACAATAAGAGCGTAATCGATAAGTTGGGTGCTACTACAGATAATCCTAAGGAGATTATTTGGCGTGGTGCCATTGAAGAGAACAACTCATTGGAAGGCGAAAACTATCCTCCTTCTCTCTATGGTAAGGGTCGTATCAACCCAACCCAGAACTTGGTGGATGCTTTCCCTATGGCTAATGGTTATCCTATCTCTGATGCCAACTCTGAGTATAATGCCAATGATCCATTCGCCAACCGTGACCCTCGTTTGAAGGCTTACATCCTGGTAAATGGCGATAAGATGGGTTCTACTGATGGTGTGGTTAACTCAGCAGCTGACTCTAAGACCACTGATGGTCTGAACAAGGAGAATGGTAAGTCAACCAGGACGGGTTACTATCTCCGTAAGTTGCTCCGCTCAGATATCAACCTCAACCCTAACTCAACTACCAAGCAGAAGCACTTGAACGCTCGCATTCGTTCTACCGAGATTCTTCTTGACTATGCTGAGGCTGCTAATGAGGCTCAGGGTCCAAAGGCTAATGTAGGTGGAGCCAACTATTCTGCTTACGATGTCATCAAGGCTATCCGTGAGCGTGCAGGCATTGGTGAGTTTGGTGAAGACCCATACTTGGAAGAGTGCGCACAGAGCAAGGAAAAGATGCGTGAGTTGATTCGCAATGAGCGTCGCCTGGAACTCTGCTTCGAGAATCATCGCTTCTGGGACTTGCGTCGCTGGAAGGCTAATCTCAATGAGGCTGCCAAGGGTATCAACATCACAACAGATGAGGCAACTGGTGCTTTCGTCTATAAGACCTTCGATGCAGAGGAGCGTAAGTATGATGACTATATGTTCTATGGTCCTATTCCTTATTCTGAGATTTTGAAATATAGTAATCTCAAGCAGAACGAGGGATGGAAATAATAAACGACTAACATTAAAATAAGACTAATGATTATGAAACGTTATATCAAAATGGTAGCTGTCCTCTTGGGACTCATGGCTTCTTTCACTGCATGTGAGAATGGAGACCAGTCTTTCGATGATTACGAGGGCGGAACTACAGCTTACTTTGCTTATCAGTCACCAGTAAGAACTATCGTGCTGGGTGATGATGAGTACGATACAACATTGGACAAGGCGCACAAGTGCAAAATCTTGGCTACCTTCGGAGGCTCATACAATGGCAGAAAAGCTGCGGTTAATGTTGCCGTTGACAACAGCTTGTGTGATCACTTGACATTTGCCGATGGAACTCTTGTGAAGGCTATGCCTGCTGAGTATTATCAGCTCGCAACCACTACTTTCAATTTCAATGGTGGTATGCAGGGCGGTACTGAGGTGCAGCTCACTGATGCTTTCTTCAATGATCCTGAAGCTGTCAAGAATACATACGTGATTCCTTTGGTCATGCAGAATCAGACTGGTTTCGATAGAATCGCTACTGGTATTTTGAAGGAAGGTAGAACAGGCTCTCGTACCAATACTTCTGTTTGGGAGAAGGCTCCTCAGGATTACGTGATGTATTGTGTGAAGTTCCAGAACAAGTATAGTGGCTGGTGGTTGACCAATCACAATACAAGTACCGATAACATTGAGAAGGCATCTAAGGTACAGATTAATACTCGTAGCTTGAATAGCTCAGTTTATTCTGTTGAGTTCCAGGAAGATGATAAAATCTTGAAGGCTGACCTCTTGCTTACATTCGATGCCAATGAGAAGTGTACCATCACTTCATTGACAGATGGTGTTACTGCAACAGGTACTGGTTCTTGGGCTGACGATGCCTTGCTGTCTTGGAACAACAAGTATCGTGATTTGATGGAACTGAATGCTGAGATTACCTTCGCTGGTGGGGTGAAGAAGAATCTCAACGAGAAACTCGTTTGGTGGCGCAGTGGAGTAACCAAGGAAGAGTTCTCATTTACCTATAACAATTAATGATCGTATAAGTTATGAAAAGACAAATAATAATATCTGCATTTGGGGCCATGCTTTTGGCCTCATGTGCAGACCACTTCGACCAGAACTTCGAGACTGTGCGTCCTGATAAGTTGGCTGAATATGGCTATTTGGAAAAGTATGATGCTCTCAAGGATTACATTGCTGACAAGCCAAACTTCCATCTGGGTATCGGAACTTCTGTGGATGAATACAACAAGCAGGAGTTGGTATATGCCTTGACCAATAGCAACTTCAATGAGACCGTGGCAGGCAATGCCATGAAAATGGCTTCTTGTGTGGCAGATGATGGAAGCATGGATTTCGAAAAAGTCGGCACATATGTGAATAATGCCACTAATGCAGGTCTCTCCGTGTATGGACATACTTTGGCATGGCATTCACAGCAGCCATTGAAGTATCTGAATGGTTTGATCGCAGATAGACCTGCTCCAGAGGTTCCTGGTGGTGATAACAAGTATATTCGCTATACAACGGCAGCTGCTGGTGCCAATCCGTGGGACAATCAGGCTAACTGTAAACTTTCTGAACCATTGGAAAAGGGAGCAAGCTATACGCTTACCATGAAAGTGAAGGCATCTGAAGACTGCGATATCGCTTTCTGGCCTATTTGGAACGCTAGCCCTAACAAGAACCAGTGGGGTGGCAGTGATGATGTGCAGTACTTGGATACTTACAAGGCTACAACAGAGTGGACTACGCTTACTTGGAAATTTAATGCAGCCTTTACTCATGATATGTTGCAGTTCTGCTTTGGTAAGCTAGGTGGCACTATCGACTTTGATGATGTCAAACTTGTTAAGGATGGTTCTGATGACAACTTGGTAGCCAATGGTGATTTCACCACAGATAATATTTCAGCTTGGGGCAGCAATTGGCAAGGTCCTTCTTTTGCTATCAAGCAAGGTTCTGGAGAAAGTGCTGGCGGTAATTTCTGCATCAAATATACCACAACAAAGGATGGCGCCAACCTTTGGGATCATCAGGCTACTTACAAACTGGATAAGACTTTGGTGCAGGGTGCTAAGTATGTGTTGACCATGAAGGTGAAGTCTACTTCTAAGACCAAGTTTGCTTTCTGGCCTATCTGGAACGCCAGCCCTAACAAAAACCAGTGGGGTGGCAGTAATGATGTCCAGTATTGTGAGGACAAAGACATCTCTACCAAATGGACTACTCTTACATGGGAGTTTAAGGCTCAGTTTACTCATGATTTGTTGCAGTTCTGCTTCGGTATGTTGAAGAATAACGAGAGCGTAAGCATAGATGATATTACTCTCGTTAAAGAAGGTACTGAGGAAAATCTTGTAGCCAACGGTGACTTCGCCCAGAATGCAACCGCAGGTTGGGGCAGCAACTGGCAGGGTCCTACCTTCAAGTGTGAGAAGATAGGTGGTGGTATTCCATTGTCTGACAAGGAAAAGAAGGAAGTTCTGACTACTGCCTTGGACAAGTGGATTGCTGGTATGATGGAGGCAACAGAAGGCAAGGTAAAGGCTTGGGATGTTGTCAACGAGGCTCTCTCTGGTGCTGATACAGACGGTGACGGTAAGTATGACCTTCAGTCTGCAACTCGTGGTACAGCCCTAGAAGCTGATATTCCTAACAGCTTCTACTGGCAGGATTACCTCGGCGACCTCGACTATGTTCGCACAGCCGTAGCTTCTGCTCGCAAGCATTTTGAGGAAAATGGTGGCAATCCAGAGGAACTCAAACTCTTCATTAATGACTACAACTTGGAGAGCGATTGGGACAACAATGGCAAGCTCAAGAGCTTGATTCAGTGGATCAAGGATTGGGAGGCTGATGGTGTTACCAAGATTGATGGTATCGGTAGCCAGATGCACATCTCTTGCTATGGTAATCCTAAGACTCAGGAGTCAAAGAAGAATGCTATTGTCAACATGTTGAAGTTGATGGCAGACTCTCGCAAGTTGGTTCGTATCTCTGAGTTGGATATGAATTATGTGGATGAAACAGGCAAGAGTGTAAACACCAACGATATGACTGAGGAGCAGCACAAGCAGATGCGTGAGCTTTATGAGTTCGTCATCAAGAAGTACTTCGAAATCATCCCTGAGGCTCAGCAGTGGGGTATCTGTCAGTGGTGTCCTACAGACTCTCCTGCTAACAGCGGATGGCGTGCTGGTGCTCCTACTGGTCTTTGGGACAAGGACTACTACCGCAAGCACACCTATGGTGGCTTCGCAGCTGGTCTCGGTGCTCCTGAGTACTGGAATGAGAATGATGCTAAGTAATATTTGTGGTGTGAGCCTATCCTATGGCTCACGCCATCTAATATAAAGAAACATTAGTTTAGGTTTTATCATATAAAGGATTAACCGAAATGATGTTAGTCGTGATAGGTCGGTTGTGTCGAGAAGACACGACCGACCTTTTTGCTTAAAATGGCACGAAAACGCACTTTTAAAGTATTTCATTTGGTTGCACATTTGCATTCCTGATAAAGTATTTGTTACATGAAGCAAAGGGTGTTTCTGAAAAAAGTAGTATCTTTGTACCCATGAAAAAGATATATTATTTGCTGATGGGCTGCCTGCTGCTGGTGGGCTGCTCGCAAAAGCCACATGACATAACGATGGTGAGCCAGTTGCCTGCCATCTATCCCGACTACGTGGGCGTTACCGTGCCCGCCAATATCGCTCCGCTCAACTTCTGCATGGAAGATGAGGGATATACGGCTATGTCGGTACAGATAAAGGGATCCAGGAAGGGAGCGATGGAGACATCGGGAGAGGATGCGGAGTTTGACATCGAACAATGGCATCAACTGCTACGTGATAATCGAGGCGGAAAACTGACCCTTACTGTTGTCGCCAAGAAGGACGGACAGTGGAGACAATTCAAGCCTTTTGACATCTTCGTGGATAAGCAGAGGATGAAGGAGTGGGGCGTCACTTATCGCATGGTGGCTCCTGGCTATGAGCTCTATGGTATGCAGGGACTCTTCCAGCGTTGCCTCTCCAACTTTGATGAGTTTGCCATCTATCGCACCACCGAGGTGCCTGGCAGTTGTGTGAATTGTCATACCGCCAATGCCACCAATCCCGATGAGTTTACGCTGCATATCCGTGGCGAGAAGGGTGCTACCTTGATTCGCCATCAGGGCAAGGAAGACTGGATGAAGTCGAAGAATCTGGAGGTGGGCGGTCCGATGGTGTTCCCTTGTTGGCATCCATCGGGCAAGTTTATCGCCTTCAGCACCAATGATACGCAGCAGTATTTTCATTCTCAGGCTAAGAAGCGCATCGAGTATTTCGATATGAGCTCTGACATCTTCATCTACAATCCCGAGACGCATGAGGCGATGGTGGATGCTCGCTTTGCCACCAAGGAGAATCTGGAGAACTGCCCTGTGTTTTCGCCAGACGGTAAGTGGCTCTATTATATCACTGCGCCTTTCAGAAATCCGAAGCAGCATTTCCGTGAGAGCCGATATAGCCTCTGCCGTGTGGGCTTCGATGCCAAGACAGGCAAGCTGGGCGAAATGGTGGATACGCTCATCAGTGCAGTGGCTTTGGGCAAGAGCATCACTTGGCCTCGTCCGTCATACGATGGCAAATATCTGATGTTTACCACGCTGGATTATGGCTACTTCTCTATCTGGCATCCGGAGGCTGACCTATGGCTGCTAGACTTGAAGACTGGCAAGGCTCATGCCCTGGACGCTGCCAACAGTGATGACTCTGACAGTTTCCACAACTGGAGCAAGAGTGGCGGATGGTATCTCTTTACCAGTAGGCGAGAGGACGGCCTGTATACTCGCATCTATCTGGCTAGCGTGGACAGGCAGGGCCATTCTTCCAAGCCTTTCCTCCTGCCGCAACGCCGACCTAGGGAGGACAATCTGCGCCGCATGTATTCATATAATACGCCCGACTTCACGCTGCGCAAGGTGGAGATAGAGGATATGCCTGGGCATATCAACAATCCTAAACGCATGGAATGGCGGGCGGCTAAGTGATGCTATATATAATAAGGTATAAGGAAAATGAAAGATACGAAGAATAATGATAGAAGCCGATGGATGATGGCGGTTGGCTTCATGGCTGCCCTGTACATCTTCTGGCGATATGCCTATCCCTGCGCATTGGCTTATCATGAGCAGATGCAGCTCTTCTTATGGAATGGGGATTATCTGATGGATAGACTGGCAGAACCAGGTGGCGTGGCTCGCTATCTGGCTGAGATGCTGGTGCAGTGCTATAACAATCTGCCGCTGGGCGCCTTGCTCCTGGCGCTACTCCTGGGCGGCTTGCAACGGATCACCTGGCTCTTGATGAGAAGGATGGGCTGCAAGGACGGTATGAGATGTTATATCCTGTCGTTTCTGCCGCCTATTGTGATGTGGGCGATCATGGGCGATAAGGATGTGATGACTACTGTGCCTATGGCTTTGCTGCTTACTGAGGCTATGTTGCTGCTGATGCCTAGTAACATCTTCTCGGCTTGGAGACTTGCCATTATTTATCTGCTGCTATTGCTCACTTTGGGCTATTGGCTAGTGGGACCGATGGCGATATGGGCAGCAATGTGCTTGGTGGCTTATGCCTTGTGCAGGCAGAAGGATAAGCAGAACTGGGCGATGGGCTTGGTGGCTGTGCTGGTGGTAGGCTTGTTTGTGCAGTTGGGTAGTGCCAGAATGCTGCCTTATCCCAAGGCTCGTGTGTTTCGTGGCATTGATTATCTGCGCGATCCTACGGCGTTCTTCCCTCATGAGTGGTATACCTCTGATGTGTATGAGCAGATGGAGTATAGCATGTTGGTGCGCCGACAGGATTGGCATGCCATCTTGGACAAGGCTGCTAAGAAGGCTCCGATGGCTACGGCGAGCGAGGCGGCTGTGAAGTTGGCGCTATGGAAGACGGGGGCATTGAGTGATGAGGGGATGCGCCAGTTTATGGCTTCGTATGGCAAGCTGGATCACCCCATCAATATCTGCATGAAGAGTGACCTCTTCTTCCATCTGGGCTTGGTGAATGCTTCTCGCCGATATGCCTTCGAGTTTAAGCAGCTCATTGCCAATGGTAACCAGAGCGGCAGAATGCTGAAGCGTCTTGCTGAGACCGAACTGGTGAGTGGCCATGAGCAGTTGGCGCGCAAGTATCTCTACATCTTGCATGATGCCACCTTCTATCGCCAGTGGGCGGAGGATGTGCTTCCTCTCACCCGCAGTGTCAAGCTTTTGGATGCCCATCCCCTCTATGGCCCGCTATCCCATAGCTTCCCAGAGAAGGACGTGATGTATTAGTACGTGTCAGCCATCCTACAAGCGGAATCTTTATTCACAAGGGTAGAAAAATTGTGATGAAGTAGTTAGGTTTTGTGATAAAATAAAAATAGTTTTGTTGTTTAGATGTCCTTTCACCTTTCATCTATCTTCTTGCATTTCAGATAGATGAAAGGTGAAAGGACTTTTTTGTTTCTTATAGGTGCTCTAGCCAATTCTCGGGAGTGATGATCGTTTTATCCTTCACATCGTATGTGTTTAGGAAGGAAGCAGGAAACTGAGTATTTGCTCTCTTTGGATTCCATTTCATTTCGAAGAGAGTAAACTGTCCGTCGCTTTCCTCGATGTAGTCTATCTCTTGCTGTTGGTTGGTTCGCCAGAAATAGCTGTTTACATATCTTCCTTCATACTGGTTAGCTTTTATTCTTTCGCTGATAACGAAGTTCTCCCACAAGGCACCAACATCTTGTCGAAGGGCCAAAGGCGCAAAGTTTTGCAATATGGCATTTCGGATACCATTGTCGTAAAAGTAAAATTTCTTGGCTCGTTTCAGTTCTGTGCGCAGGTTTCTGCTAAAACCATTTAGCTTGAAGATGATATAGCATTTTTCTAGCAAGTCTACATATTTTTCCACGGTTTTGCTGTCCGTACCTACTGTCTGTGCCAGCTCATTGTATGAAACTTCGCTAGTAACTTGCAGTGCTAAAGCAGTGAGTAGCTTGCTAAGCAATGCAGGTCGGCGTATACTCTCTAAGGTGAGCAAGTCCTTATAGAGATAACTATTGGACAGATTGTACAAGATGTCTTTTGCATCTTTTGTATGATTGATGACATCTGGGTATGAGCCATAGATGAGGCGATTCTCTAGTGTTTGCTTTACTGTAAGTAAGCCTTGAGATTCGAGTAATTCACCAGTGGACAATGGAAAGAGATGATACTCAAACTTTCTGCCGGTCAGTGGCTCATTGAGCTTGTTTTGTAATTCAAATGAGGAAGAGCCTGTTACCAGTAATTGTACTTCAGGGAAGTTGTCGGTAATCAATTTTAGGGTTAGCCCTATGTTTTCTACTCTTTGTGCCTCGTCTATCATGACAATCTTGTGTTTGCCAATGAGCAATTTTAGTTCTTGGCTATTCACCTGGGATAGCATTTCTTTTACTTCTGGCTCATCACAGTTTAATTGCAATATAGGTTCCGTACGTTTTTCAAGTATCATTTTGAAAAGCGTACTTTTTCCTACTTGTCTGGCACCTATTATAATAATAGCTTTACCACCAAACATTCTGGCCTCTATCGTTTCTTGTAGTTTCCTTCTTATCATTTTATTCTTATGTTTAAATCTTTTGCAAAGATTATGCAAATGAGCGCAATGAAAGCTCGCTTTCAAATTGCCGAGTGCAGCTAATCTTCTGCAAAGGTAATGAAAATATTCGCTAATCCAAAAAATAACACTGTTTTTTTGGATTATAATCCGAAAATTCGTACTGATTTTTTGGATTAGGGACATTTTTGAGCTATTTTTGCCTTGTTAATAGGGTGACATGTAACTTTAGTTTATACCCAATGTTATGGGTTGTGAAAATTCTTAATCTAGTATCTGTTGCTTGTAGCCCTAGGAGTTGATGATTGTTGTTCCAGAAGCTAATGCCTTTAACTCCTGTTCCTAATGATTGCAAGTCCTAGAATCGCATATCTTTTGGCGACCGCCAAAAGAACTACGGAAGGCATTCTTCTCACTATTACTTACGTCACTTGTAGGCATCAAGCCCTACGCTTGTAATCATTCAGTACTGGGAGGGCAGGTAACAAACCTGCCCTCCCAGTGCATTTTGATACGTTTGATAAAGTATTTGATATATGGCGCAAAGCCTATGTCGGATTATTCTTGTAATTTTGCAACGAATAAACAATTTAATCATATACGAATGAAAAAGAAAAATATCCAGACCCCCGTTTTATCAATGGCCATTGCTGCATGTATGATATCTCACCAGCAAAATGCGCAGGCCGGAGAAAATCCGTCCCTGCAAAATGATTCCGTGCCTTATGTAACCATGCCGGACGTTTCCCCTAAACTCACCACAGGAGATGGAAATCCCCTGCTGGATTTTATGTTTACAGCGGATCCAACTGCAATAGAATATAATGGCAGAATTTATGTGTACGCAACAAACGATCAGCAACAATATGAGACAGTAGGCGGTTACGGAAAAAACTCCTACGAATACATCAAATCTCTGGTGATGATGTCTTCCGATGACATGACAAACTGGACCTATCACGGAATTATTAAAACAGACAGCATCGCCCCATGGATACAAACATCATGGGCACCGTCGATCGCAAAACGTGAGGAAGCGGATGGCAAGACTCACTTCTACCTCTATTTCTCCAATAGCGGGGGTGGAACCGCAGTGCTGACATCCACATCCCCCATAGGACCGTGGTCAAGCCCGCTGAATCATAGTTTGGTAGACACAAACACTCCCGGCATAGCAGGAGAATGCAAAGCCGCTTTCGATCCGGGTGTAGTCATCGATGACAAAGGAAAAGGTTGGCTGACAGTAGGCGGAGGATGTGCTCGCATTATGCGTTTGGGAAAAGACATGATTAGTGTGGATGGCCCGATAAAGCCCATCAGGGCTCCCCATCATTTCGAAGCTAACGAATTAAACTACATCAACGGCACATACGTTTATACTTATAACATAGATTGGCAAGATTTTAGCGACTGGCCTCTCCCGACAGAGAAACCAACCACCTGTTGCATGAGTTACATGACTAGCAAAACTCCGCTGGTAACCAAAAGTTGGAAATATCAGCACAACTATATGAAAAACCCTGGAGATTATGGATTTGACTACAGCAACAATCATACACATCTACACAAATTCCGCGGGAAATGGTATGTATTCTATCACACAATGAGTTTGCAACATAGTTTCAATACAACAGCTGGTTTTCGTAATGTTTGTGTCGATGAAATACAAGTTGACGAGAATACTGTGAATATCCACATGGGTAATCAGACTCTGAAAGGCGTAAAACAGATACAGCCTATGAATCCGTTCATCATCCAGCAGGCCGAAACCACAGCAGCCACACAAGGTGTCAAGTTCACAAATGGAAAAAGCATCGGGGACATGTATGCCGTTACCGTTCCCAACAAGACTGGCATCATTGCTGTCAGAGGTGTGGAATTCAACAAAGTACCTTCCAGTCTGGAAATTAAGGCATCCGGAAACGGAATCATAGAAGTCCGCCGGGATAGGCCGGACGGAGAAGTCATAGCTTCAATCAAAGTCGGTACCCCGCAAATGAAACTCATAGAATCCCAACTTCAAAAGAATATGACAGGCACAATGGACCTCTGTTTTGTCCTGAAAGGAAACAATATCACATTCGACGAATGGAAGTTCAAATGATAACTTCCTGATGACAAGGAGGGTGCATTGCCCATTATGATGCACTCTCCTTAACTTCCTGTACGTATCCCGCGCTGAGGAGACTATGCATGGAAGCTGTGCTATCGTTGGATTCTCTTGTTTGTTTTTGCAACACTAAGATAAGTGAATTCTTCGACATGGCAAAATCCTGGGCCGCTCGGCTCTGCCGCTTGACTTGTTCAAGAACTTTTTGCTGCTCAGGTGTTTAAAAAGTTTAATTTATAATAGTGTTGCGTAATTAAGGACTATGGGACATATTATTAAACTACAATGGAAAATCACTGGAATGCTGGGCATCTTGCTTCTATGTTCAATGCAAACTGCAGCGAAAAAAGTTGCGGATTCCTCCCTGAAACCACGTATTGTCGTACTTACGGATATTGCACCGACAGACCTTGAACCCGATGACATGGAATCAATGGTCCGCCTGCTGGTCCATGCTGACCTTTATGAAATAGAGGGACTGATTGCGACAGGAGGATGGAACAGCTGCGGGAGATCTTATCCGGATGAATGGATGGAAAACATGCAGAAAGTAATTAATGCCTACGAGGAGGATCTACCGAATCTAATGAAACGATCCGGACAAAAGGGTTTCCTGCCAGTAGAAAAGGAAGCTGGCAAACAAACGTTGGGTTATTGGCCAAGTGCTGCCTATTTGCGTAGCAGGACTGCATTTGGCAGCAGAGATTTAGGCGTAAGCAAACTTGGAGAGGGGAATCGCTCACAAGGTAGCCAAATGATTATCGACCTGGTTGACGAAAAGGATGACCGTCCCTTATGGGTTATGGTTTGGGGCGGTGCAAATACACTGGCTCAAGCGATATGGACTGTCAGGCAGGAACGAAGTGAAACGGAAGTTAGAAAGTTTCTGAATAAGTTGTGTGTTTATACAATTACAGACCAAGATGTATGCGGAGGTCCCCCTGTGGATTATGCCTTCAGTTCTCATCAATGGATCCGCAAGACTTGCGGCAAGGATATCCGCTTTTTCTGGGACGACAGCGCCTGGATCGTGCAGAACGCCATAGGAAGCCAGAATTGGAACGAATACGCAACTCATATACAAAATCACGGGAATCTAGGGAAAATATATCCGAAAAACAAATACGGAGTGGAAGGCGACACTCCTTCTTTCCTACATGTAACCCCAAATGGATTAAACGATCCGACCGTATGTAGCCAGGCAGGCTGGGGTGGCTATTTCCGATGGGGACTGTCACCAGACAGTCTGACAACATGCTACACAAATGCAGATCCGGCAGTCAGATGCATATCGGAGAAATATGAAAAATACTTCTATCCCGCAATATTCGCCAACTTCATGGCACGTATGGATTGGGCTGCATACGGCAAAGGAAACCGTAACCCGATAGTCATCGTAAATGGTGAAAAGGGATTGAACCCGATTATAATTGAACCAGAAACAGAAGAGGAAGTCCAATTAAACGCTTCAAAATCTGTGGATCCGGATAAAGATAAACTGACATTCCACTGGTGGATATTGCCGGAAGCGGGTACTTACACCTCAACGGTAAGTATCAGAGAGGCAGACAAAGCTAATGCCATTCTACGTATCCCCCAGGATGCGGCAGGAAAAGAACTGCATATAATCTGTGAAGTGACAGACAATGGGACTCCGGCACTGACCAGTTACAGAAGGGTCATCATCCGCCCAAAACGATGACAGGTCTATAAACGATCATATTGCTATTTTAAACCAAATATACAATGAACCCACTTAAATTAGTGGGTTCTATTTGAATTAAACAAATGTCTTAGTCGGGCTCTATTCCGACATTGACGATAACTAACACCTGAGTACAAGAAGTCCTCTGAGTCAGATCTGGCTGCTTTGCTATGCAAAGTTACAGGTATATAGGGTACACGCAGATAATAAGTTCCGATTAAGAAGGAGAAATCTGTGGGACAAGAAACTCCTCCTGATGTGTTAAAAACCGGAAATACCTTGGCTATTTCAGATATTTCCCTTATATTTGCACCATGTAAACAATAAAGAAAGGAACACAATTATGGAAGATGTCGTGAAAATAGCATCCTATATCAGCCAGCGCTACGAGCATCAATATGGTACTCGCATTGATGAGATGAAGCTACATAAGTTGCTTTATTTCACTCAGCGTGAATGCTTGGTTCAGTTAGGAGAACCCATGTTTGGAGCAAAATTCAAGGCATGGAAATATGGTCCTGTTATACTTGAAATTCGTCAGCACTATAAAGATAACTCATTGAGTTTTTCTCTATCCCGAGAAAGTCTCCAAAAATATCAAGGTGTTTTTGATAAGGTCTTTGAGCAGTATGCTCCCAAGCAGTCTTGGAGTCTCAGTACTTTGAGTCATGGCGAATATTCTTGGAAGAAGGCGCGTGAGGGCTATTCACCCTACGATACATGTGATGTTGATATAGATTTGTCGGATATTCGCAAGGATGCAGAAAGAATCAATATCCGTAGATTCTTATTAGCCCAGTACAAGGATTTTCAAATGTCAAGAGCATGAGAATAACTGAAGAACAAGAACGGATATTAGGATCCTTACATTGTGAAAGATTGTCCTCTAATGTTGATAATTTCAGATTGGTGGATGACTTTTATAATGGAAGGAATCCCAGTATTGTCAATACGCTGCAAAATGAGGCCTATGAGGATGATGCAAATCATCGAGTAGCTTATTATGTAGTTAAGAATAATTCAGGTGAAATTTTGTTTTATTTCTCATTGAAGTGTGGCTTGTTGTATGATGAATTTCTGGAAGGTGATCGCCTGTTAGATATGAAAGCCTTCTATGAGCATATTTTTCAGTTGAGCAAAGATCCTTCATTGCAAGGAACAGATAAAGATGCGATCAATGCGATACTAGAAAAAGCAAGAACCAAGAAGGGATTGAAAAAACTGGAGGTAGCAAGAGCTCTTCATCTTTCTTTGGATTCAGAGGAACTTTTGAAAATCTTTGGTGAGAATAATAAGAACGTAGGTATCACTTTTGCAGGTGTTGAGATTGTGCATTTCTGCGCAAACGAAGCTCATCGTGATTTTTGGAATCAAACAGGGATACAGCAAAAGTTAGGAACTGTTGTGTTTTGGCAATTCATAGTACCTAAGATTCTTGATTTAATGGAAATAGTAGGATGTGAGTATCTGTTTTTATTTGCTGCCGACTTATCTGAGGATGCCGACTTGGTAAATTATTATGTTGATAATCTAGAGTTTATTGATGCCAGTGAGCATAGTGCTGCTACTCCGATGTATGATTTTGCCTGTCGTTTTTTGTGTCAGGAAACAAGTACATTACAAGAGCGAAGAACCAGCTTCTTTGAGCACTTCAATCCTGATGAGGAAGTTTAAACACTTGCGAATCACCATTCACCCCTGGCTGTCCCATCAAGGTGGCTTCTGCAGCCGCAGCTGTCGAGGTAGAATAACTAGTTAATGAGGAAACCTATACAGATGGACCTTTCCCATTCGGTGCTATGGGATGCTTTTTAAATCCAAAAGCATCTCTAACATCGAGAGTTTCATCCTTTAGGATGGCGAGACATTCAACCTTTCTGGGCAGCGATAAATATAACAATAAAGGCAATGTTATCAGAAATAGAAAAAAGATAATTCAGTAATTGATATTTAACATATAACAAATGAGACGTTTAATAATTATCGCATTTCTTTTCATGAATCTGTGCCTTCCTATGGGGACACAGGCAAGTAATGGGGGCAATGTAAGCCTCGCTAGCCACGCCACCAATATTCAATGCCTTGCGTATTTGGCTGATATGGAACAAACAGAGTAATTTCCTTAAAATGGCACGAAAACGCACTTTTTCTCACTTTTTTTTCGAGAAAAAGTGCGTTTTCGTGCCAAAATCTTTAATTTGGCTTCCCGGAGAAGGACGTGATGTATTAGGTTCATCTGTATATTTTTCCTCTGTTTTGACCAAACATTTGGGGAATCTGGAATATTTTGGGTAAAAACATTTGGGGAATCTGGAATATTTGTTTATTTGACTTTTCCTGATTTCCTCTTCAAATAGGTTTGATGGTGTATCATTTTCGTTATAATGTTGGCTATCAAACCTATTTGGTACTTCTCACAAAGTATTTGTTATTCCACGCAAAGTCTTTTTCTGCCTTTTCTGTTACTTTTGCCAACAGATTAGAGAAACAACTCAATCTTATAACTGAATTTATTAACTTAATAACAAATTGTAAAGCTTATGAAAAAGTTATTTACTTTGATTGCTGCTGCATTGATGGCAGTTGGTGTTAACGCTCAGACAGAGCAGAACTTATTTTTTGGTGGTGCGGGTACAAATGCGACTATCAAAACTCATGATGGTTCTAGTCTCCCTGAACTTTTCAAATGTACCGATAAGTATGGTGCCATTAATTTGCTCGGCGGAAAACCTTCTATTTCTGGGGATGAATACAAGGGACTGAAGGTTGTCTTTTCCGATTTCAAGGCTGTTGGTGAAGAAGGTGTGAATATCGTTGTTGGTGTGAAAGCGTCTGATTATACTACCTCATATAAGTGTGACCCCGTTCAGTATGCAGGTCTTTCAGGTGATGGTGAGATGGTAGTTACATTTGATGAAGCTTTTAAGGGAAAGAATATAGATTTACTTGATTTTCAGGGATTAGCCCCAGGAGTTGAGGTTAGTCTGAAGAAGGTTTATCTTATCAAGAACGATGACTCTCTAGAAGAAGTGCCCCTTGCTATTTCCTGGGGATGGACTAAGTCTATCGTAGGTAAGACTGCTTATGCTGATCCTACTATCGTATTTCCTAGTCAGTGGAGTATGATTACTGTTTCTACAGATGAAGCCGGAACTTTGGCTACTTATGACGTTAATTCTGGTGAAAAACAGGAGTATATTGTAGAGTTTGAAGAACCTACAACTGCTGGTCTTAATCTCGGTTGTAATACTGATGTAAAGGATGAAACTGTTACATGGGACGCTAAGATAGCTCTTTATTTCGCAGTAGAGCCTGGATCCACCAAAGCTTCTTGCGTGATTTCTAAGGAAGATGTCTTGGCTAAAACAGATAAGGCAACCAAAGTTATCAATGTGTTCCTACAGAATACAGACTCTAAAGCCCAAACCGTAAAAATCAAAAGTATCAAGCGAATTATATCATCTGCAACTACCGGCATTTCTAAGGTTGAGAATCTGAAGGTTGCTCAGGATGGCAAGTGCTTCAACCTCGCTGGTCAGCAGGTAGCCAAGGGTTACAAGGGTATCGTGATCAAGAATGGTAAAAAGATGGTTATCAAGTAACAGATGAAACGTTTTACAATACTCGCATCTTTCCTCATGGTTCTGTGCCTCCAAATGGCGGCACAGACTTGGGAAGAGGTGAAAGTGGGGACTTCTACTCGCAAGACCCTCACTTATGTTCCTAAGAATGTAGAGAAATCACCAGCCTTGGTAATCTCTCTTCATGGTATGAATCAGGACCCTGAGTATCAGCAGAAGCAGACCCAATGGAACGCGATGGCTGATACCGAGGGTTTTATTGTTACCTATCCGCTGGGTAATAACAGAATGTGGGATACCAGCGGTATGGGTGATGTGAAGTTTGTGGAGGCTATCATGAAGGATATGGAGCTGAAGCACAATGTGGATAAGAACCGCATCTATCTCTCGGGCTTCTCCATGGGCAGCTGGCTGGGCTATCACTGCTTGGAAACCTTGGGTGATAAGATTGCTGCTTTCGGACCAGTAAGTGGTGTGGACATCGGCAAGCAGCCTAAGGCAAACCGCAAGGTGTCTATCATGCATATCCATGGTACGGGCGATGACGTGTTCAAATATACCGGCGACCCTTCTCACATGGCTGGCGGCTATCCTAGTATCGAAGAATATGTAAAGAAGTGGGCTGCCTATGAAGGTTGTGATGCAAGCAATCCGCAGGTAATCCGTCCTTATCCTGCCAACAGCACAGGTACCAAAGCTACACGTACTATATATAATAATGTGAACGATGGAGTAGAGGTGAACCTGATTGCCATCGACGGCAAGGGCCACTGGCATTCCAACGAAGCAAACGGTGTGAACTCTACCAAGGAACTCTGGACCTTCTTCAAGCGCCATCAGCTGAATCAGGCTTCCGCTCCCGACCCAAACTTTCAGATTTATCTCTGCTTCGGACAGTCGAACATGGAAGGAAATGCTGCCATCGAAGCGCAGGATAAGACTGGAGTGAACCCGAGATTCATGGCTATGTACACCCTGGATAATGCGCAGGCTGGCTGGACCATGGGGCTCTGGCATACAGCCGTTCCGCCTCAGGCACGTCCTGGAACCCGACTGTCGGTAGTAGATTATTTCGGCAGAAAGATGGTGGATAATCTTCCGGAAGAAGTGAAGGTGGGTACGATTACCGTAGCCGTGGGTGGTGCCAGCATCGATCTTTTCGATAAGGATAAGTATCAGGCTTATCTGAATGATGCCAAAACTGCCGACTGGCTCCGCAACTATGCCAAGGAATATGGCGGAAATCCATACGGTCGCCTCATCGAACTCGCCAAGATGGCTCAGCAAAAGGGTGTTATCAAGGGCATCCTGCTGCACCAAGGAGAGACCAATAATTGCGATCCTACCTGGCCTTCTAAGGTAAGGAAAATCTACAACGATATGCTTGCCGATTTAGGACTTGATGCCAAGAATGTGCCATTGCTCGTGGGCGAGTTGGGACAGAAAGACCAGAACGCTGCCTGCTGGGGACATAATGCCATTATCGACAATATTGCTGCTACGATTCCTACAGCCCATGTCGTTTCTTCCAAGGATTGTCCTCTGCAGAGCGACCGACTCCATTTCACAGCAGAGGGCTATCGCATGTTTGGCAAGCGTTATGCCGACGTGATGCTCCAACTTCTGGGTGTGGTGCCAGTGGAGAACCGCAACTACTTTGTACGTTATGAAAGTACTGCCGGTGCCAACCTCTGGGACCGTCAGGCTATCTACACCTTGCCAAAGGCTTTGGAGAAGGGTGCCAAGTATACGCTGACCATGAAGGTGAGAACTTCAGCAGATTGCGCTGAGCTGGGATTCTGGCCTATCTGGAATGCAAGCGACCATAAGAATCAGTGGGGTGGAAGCGATGATGTGCAGTATCTGGCAGCCTATCCTGTTGAGGCTGGTGAGTGGAAGACCTTGACTTGGAATTTCACAGCCAACTTCACCTTGGATACCTTCCAGTTTGTATTTGGCAAATACGGTGGTACACTCGATATTGATGACCTGGTACTGGTGAAGGAAGGAACATCCGAAAACCTCATAGCCAATGCTGATTTCTCAGCCAGGCATATCCAGGGCTGGAGTACCAACTGGAATGGCCCAAGCTATTCTCTTGCCAACGATGCCTATGCATCAACAGGCATCGAGAAGCCAGCTGTGGCAACCATGATGAAATCTGCGGATAAGGCATACTACACTCTTCAAGGTGTGAAGGTTATTCGTCCTACCAAGGGTATCTATATCCATGGTGGTAAGAAAATCGTGATTAAATAACAAACAAATGGTATAAAAAATCCCAGAATCGCTCTTCCAAGCAGTTCTGGGATTTATTGTGTCTGATAGTTTGCCATGATGTGCTTCCGTTTGCCTACAGATATGGCTGCGTGGGGTTAAGAATATGACTGCATTGGGTTAAGGATATAACTCCGTTGGGTTACGGATACGACTCCGTAGGCTAACGGAGACGTATCCTTCGGCTTGTCGAGATATCTGCGTCAGCTGATTGAGTCACTTGAGTTAGCTTACTGAACTACTTGGGTTAGCTGATTGAACTACTTGAGTTAGCTGATTGAACTACTTGAGTTAGCTGACTGAGCTATATCAGTATCCTGTAGTATTACATGTGTATTTTTTTTCTAATTTAATGCCACATTTGCCACACTTATACTTAACTCTTTGATTATTAGAGGATAACGTGTGGCAATAAGGGGTGTTTTTATTGTCACCTTATTGCCACCTATTACCACTTTTGGCATAAAATCAGCAAAATAACGGTGTTTTTGAGGGATTTGCTACGTCCTGATGCAGTAAAAAATGCGTCCCGATGTAGCATTTGCTACGTCCCGACGCAGCAAAAGTTACGTCCGGACGTAGTAAAAGATACGTCGTGACGTAATTTCAGTGCGGGAATTCAATGGCAAGAAGTATATAAATAAATCCCAGAATCGCTCTTCCAAGCAGTTCTGGGATTTATTGTGTCTGATAGTTTGTTTACCACTTAAAGAGGTGAGGAACAAATTCCTTGAAGCAGCGGCGCCAGGTGAGCCACTCATGATGAGTGCCTGGTGATACGTAAACATCGAGCTTGATGCCCAGATCCTTCAACTGCTGTGCCATCTTCTCGGTACCGAAGTTCTCTTCCGAACCGCAGCCCATAAACATATAATGAATGTTTTTGTTGTATTTCTCTGCATCGGCAAAAACTCCATTGAAACAGGTCTTTACATCCACGCCAAAGAGTGCACCGCTAAAGGTGCCAAGGGCAGAGAACTTGTCCATGTGAGGCAATACCGTGTTGAATGTCTGGCAACCGCCCCATGACAATCCAGCCATCGCACGATGCTCGCGGTCGGTATAAGTGCGGAATGTCTTGTCAACCATCGGAATCAGATCCTTGATAATCACATCATAGAAAGAAGCTCCATAGTGGCTGCGCTCTTCATCTACATTCTTGCCTGGACGTGCAACGAAAGGCTTCTTTACATCACCACTCTCCATGACAACAATCATAGGCTCAGCCTTGCCTTCTGCTATCAGGTTGTCCATGATGTGCTGCATCATTCCCTGCTTGCTCCAGCCCGTTTCGTCTTCGCCCATGCCATGCTGCAGATAGAGCACAGGATAGCGCTTGGTGGTGTTGGTTTCATATTCGGCAGGGGTGTAAACCATGGCGCGGCGGAACTGCTTCTGGGAGGCTGCATAGTAAGATACTGAGCGAACCTGACCGTGGGCTACGCCCTGCTGAGGACGATAGTAGTTGCCTTCTGCTCCTTCTGGAACTTCCAGACCGCCTGCTTCACGGCAGCAGCCGAAGTAGGTTTCGCTGGCAGGGTCAACTACCTGCACGCCATCTACATTCAGAAAATAGTAATGGAATCCTACTACCAGCGGATCGCTCACGCCGTACCAGTCGCCATCCAAATCCTTTTTCATCTCATATTGCTTGCCGCAGATGTCGAAGATTACTTTCTTTGCCTCAGGAGCATGGAGCTTTACATAAGCTCTGCGGTCCTTATCTACACGCGGATAGTTGCTGTCTGGAATGATTCCCTGCAGGGCGAGCATCATGTTTGCATAGCGCTTGCCCATGGTGCGGTAGCTTTCTGCGATGAAGTGAAGACCGTCACCACGCTGTGGACAGCCCTTTGAAGAAATGACGTGGGCTGTAGGAATGGTCTTGGAAATATCATCAACGATGGCGATATGTGCCCAGCATTTTCCGCCCATATCCTTCTGTACGGTTTCGCCTACGAGCAGAGGTACGTCTTCTGCCTTCAGATTCAAATCCTTCAAGATGTCGTTATAAACAGTCTTTACACGGTTAGGCCAGTTGGCATCGCCGTTGTTGGTTTCGCCCTGATGCAGGAGGATGCCCTTGATAACACCCTGCTTCTTGGCTATTTTTGCCAGTTCTATCAGTCGGGCGTATGGATTTCCGTTGTACTGGGATGCAAAGTTCTTCATCCAGTCGGGTTGTTTCTTGAGATAAGCCTTATAGGTACGCTTATCGAAGAGGTCGATGCTGGCTCCGCCCACGGCCACGGTGATGGTTCCCACCTTGATGCTGTCTGGCAGGTTATCCACCATCTTTCTTCCGAAATAGTCAACAGGAGTCAGTCCTGTAGAGGGTCTTGCCTGTGGTGGCACAGCGGTGTGCCATTGTCCCTTCTTCCATCCTGCCTTTTCATCATCCACGGCATACATAGCCTGGAATCTCGGGTTCACGCCCGTTCGGTCGATGTCTTCGATAGCCGCATTTCCTTCCATGTTCGACTGTCCGAAGCAGAGATAAATCTGAAAATTAGGATCGGGCTTTTCCTGAACCTTACTGCCCGTTTTCTGTGCCATTATAGGTAGGCACGCCATCGCGAGCATCGATGCTAAGATTGATAATCTATTCATAGTTTATATTTAATTAAATTATTAGATTGATTTTCATCTTCTGTTCTGTTTGCAAAGTTATGAAAAGATTTCCATACGTGCTTTGTCTCATATATCAATAACTTTTCCCTTTCTTATATAATAAGGTGATTCTTTTGTCTCAGGTTTCAGAATATGTTTCATTTTGTTTCTTTTGGGGTAGATGTTATTTGTGATAAAGTATTTGTTACTTGAGATAAAATGCGTTTTAATGTTTTTATCTATTTTTGTGACGTGTTTCAGCATCCTTAATGAAATTTTAGAGAATTTAGGATGTAGAATATAATAATGTAGTATTTAGCAACTGACAAGTAAGTATAACTATTAATCTATTTTTAAGATGATGAATTATAAAATGATTAAAAAGCCGTTAGTAATGCTATTCCTGCTCTGTTTGCTCCCTTTGGGAGCTTCGGCTCAGAGCAAAGTAAAAGGTGTAGTAAAGGATTCAAGTGGCGAACCTATCATTGGTGCTACCATCAAGGTGAATGGTAGTAAGGTGGGTGCTGTTACCGACTTGGATGGTAATTTCTCTATTGATGCCGCTCCAGGCTCAACACTTACCATTACTTATGTAGGTATGGAGACTCAAACTGTGCAGGTACGAGGGGGCAAGGCTCTTTCTGTTATTCTGAAAGATGACAATAATACATTGAGTGATGTCGTTGTAGTCGGTTATGGTACCATGAAAAAGAGCGACATTTCTGGTTCTGTTGCTACAGTGGATCGTGATGCTGTCATGAAGCGTATTCCTACGAATATTGGTCAAGCTCTTCAGGGAGCAGCAGCCGGTGTGATGGTAACTCAACAGGATGGTGCTCCAGATGGTAATTCAGCTATCCGTATTCGTGGTGTAGGAACTATCAATGGTGATGCTTCTCCTCTTTATGTGGTTGATGGTGTACAGGTGGGTAATAATGCCAATTTTGTTAACCCTTCTGATATTGAGAGCATCGAAATTCTGAAGGATGCCTCTGCTACCGCCATCTATGGTTCTGCAGGTGCCAATGGTGTTGTAATGATTACCACCAAGAAAGGTTCAGCAGGCAAGGCTAGAGTCACGATTACAGCAGATTATGGCTTGCAGACATTGCCATATACTTTGGATGTGTTAAGCCTTGACGATTATGCCACAGCTCTTCGTGAGGCTAAGGTAACCAATGATGGTGACGGTATAGGCATCAGGTATGGAACGAAAAGTTTGATGGTAAGCGTAAGGCTATTGATTGGCAAAAGGAGATGACTCGTGTCGCTCTTCGCCAGCAATATGGAGCTTCTGTAAATGGTGGTTCAGAAAAGACAACATATAATCTTTCTTTTGGCTATTTGGATACCAAGGGTATGGTTATCAATACCAACTACAAGCGTTTTACCAGCCATGCCAATGTGAATACCAAGGTGAATAAATTCTTGGAGATTGGTGGTGATATCAACTATACTCATAGCGAGAGTTATGGATCTAATGGTACTGTAGGTAATAATGGTAACCTTTCTTCTATCCGTGACTTTGCAACTATGACTCCTACACTTGATTATCTTTGGAATAATGATTTGAATGCAGGAGAATTGATTAATGTAAACTTGAAGAATCCTGATGGCTCATATGGTGTAACTTACCAGAATACACCTGATGGCTGGGAGGGTAATACTCAGATGGCAGGCAACGTCTATGCCCAGCAGATGGAGAATGGAGCTCGTGCTCGCAATGGCTATGATCGTATCCAAACCACAGCTTATGTAGATTTGTCATTCTTGGATACCAAGCAGCATAAGTTGAATTTGAGAAGTCAAGGCACTTACACATATTCTGCAAATAACAGTTCTGATTATACTGGTGGTTACAAGCGCTACAACTACTACAAGGGCAATCTGACGGAAATCCCTTTGCAGGAAGATCAGTCTTATGAGTTCTCTCTGAACAATAGTCATAGCTATAGCCTTGGCTTGCAGACTTATCTTACATATAACCTCAATCTGGACATTCATAGTTTGACAGTGATGGTAGGTAATGAGGTGAGCAAGTCTTGGGGACAGTGGGTAAGTGCAGGTGCCCGTAAGTTCCCTTCTATCATGAATCGTGATCTCTCACTGACAGAAGATGTAAACTCTAAGAGTGGTAATGGTGGCTATAATGCTGATGTTCGTGGCATTTCTTATTTCGCCCGTCTTTCTTATGTCTTGATGGATAGATATATCTTGACAGGAACAGTTCGTAAGGATGGTTCTTCTAATTTTGGTTCTGGAAATCGCTGGGGTACATTCCCTTCTGTTGCTGGAGCCTGGCGTATCAGTGAAGAGCCTTTCATGAAGAATGCGAAGTTTGTTGACAACTTAAAACTTCGCGTTGGCTGGGGTCAGACCGGTAATGCTGGTAACATGACTGGCAAGGCTGTTTCTGCCTTGAGTGGTGATGCCGCTTATAAATATTATGGCAATAATGGCGTTTCTGGTTTCTGGGGCAATGGTACTCGCGAGACTGGTTGGTTTGCGCCATTGGTTGATACTAATTTGAAGTGGGAAACTACAGAGATGACAAACTTTGGTATCGATTTCGCGTTCTTAACGAATTGGGATTTGACATTAGATTACTTCGTCAAGAATACCAAGGACTTGCTGCTCGAACGTCAGATTCGTCCATCTTCTGGTTATACAAGCATCTATACCAACTATGGTGAAATCCAGAATAAGGGATTCGAATTTTCTTTGGGTTACCACAAGCAGGTTAATAAAGACTTCGGCTTTAATGTGCGCTTGACAGGTTCTACCTTGAAGAACAAGGTGAAGAAGATGGGTGAGCCTCTCTATAACACTTGTTCTGCCAATGGTGCAGGAACATTGGACGGTTCTAATGTTCAGGCTATTGTTGGTACTGATGGTGTATGGACTAACCACTCCATTTGTAAGGAGGGTGAGGCTGTAGGTTCTTATTATGGATATGTTACAGATGGTATTATCCAGAACGAGGCTGATTTGCAGGATTATAAGTCAAAGATTACCGATAATATTTCAAAGTGTGATGCAAATCATCCTTTGTCGGTTGGTGATATGAAGTTCAAGGATTTGAATGATGATGGTATCATTGATCAAAATGATAGAAAGATTCTCGGCAATGGTTTCCCTAAGCTGAATTATGGTATCACATTTGGTGCCAACTATAAGAATTGGGATTTCAACCTTTATATGTATGGTGTATTAGGCCAGGACATCCTCTCCTATTCAGCAATGCGTTTGAGCAGTATGTCTAAGTTTGATGAGCAGTGGATTCCTAATATCTTGAAAGATTCCTATAAGGATGCTTTCCGTGACGGTCATGGCTCTTTGCCACGTTTGACCGTGCAGGATGCCAATCGTAATAGCCGTGTAAGCGACCTTTGGGTAAAGAATGGTGATTTCTTACGTATCAGCAACCTTCAGGTGGGCTACACATTGCCACAGGCTATTGCTAATAAGTTGTCTATCCAGAAGGCACGTGTATATTTGGGTGTCCAGAATTTGCTCACCATTTCTGGTTATAATAAGTATGGTGATCCTGAGGTTGGTCAAGGTTCTGTTCTTTACACAGGTCTTGATTCGGGACGTTATCCTATGCCACGTACCTTCATGGCAGGTCTTAATGTTACCTTCTAAACTAAGGATGATTAAGTGATATTTTTTAAACAAAGGATTACTATGATGAAAAATAAGTATATATTATTCGCTACTGCTCTTTGTGGTGTGTTGACACTTGGAGTGACTTCTTGCGATAACGATAAATTCTTGGATGTTGATAACTACAACATCATTCCTAAGTCGGCTATGTACGAGAGTGATGCCAATGCCAAGAAGGGCTTGAATGGTGTCTATGACATGATGTTCCCTAATGACTCTTATGATGGAGACTGGGGCTTTAAGCCAAACTTGTTTACGGGTTCGCATCCTACTATAGATACACAGGCAACAGGTGATGACAAGGACTGGAACTCACAGAACTGGAATGCGTCATCTGGTGAACTTCTCAATGGTTGGAAGCATGCGTATGCAGCTATTTGTCGTGCCAACGATTATCTTGAAGGTTTGGAAAACTCTAATTCTTTAACAGAGTCGGTAAAGAAAAACCTGGATGGTCAAGGACGTGCGCTTCGTGGTTTCTTCTTCCATTGGCTTGCCACAACATTCGGTCGTGTGCCAATGTTGGCAACAGGTGAGAATTATGTGAATACTCCTCAAAAGGCTCGTGCAGAGACTTATTCGGAGATGTGGGATTTCATCATCGATGATTTCAAGGCTGCAGTTGATGAGTTGGATTGGCAGCCTATGGATGGACAGTATGGACGTGCTACTAAGGGTATGGCTCTTGCTTATCTTGGTGATGCCTATATGTGGAAAGCTTACCGTTTGACAGAAGGCGCAAACGGACAGACACAGGACGAGGCTGAGGCTAAGAAATGTTATGAGGAAGCAGAGAAGTGCTTTGCCAACATCTTACAGAATGGTCCATATAAGTTGAATGAATCATTTACCACCTTGTGGGACCCTGCTTCAGCTTGGGGACCGGAGGCTATTTGGGTAGAGCAACTTGATGAAGGTACCAACTGGGGCAAGTGGGATAACTTAACCTCTAAGTTGATGTTGAAGTGGTATACTGCTTGTCCAGAGAATGGAGGCTGGGGCTCACTTTACATTTCTTGGGAATGGTGGTCTAGTTTCGAAAAGGGTGATAAGCGCCGTGAAGGTTCTGCTTGCACAGGTGCTGTGCCACAGATAGACCCTTCGAATGCTGCTTACGACCCTCAGTACGCTGACTGGTATGTTCCTTCGGTTTATGGTAAGAATCCATATCTACAGGAAGTCTTGGGTAAGGATAATCCTGCAACTAAAACGAAGCAATTCCACTTCACAAATGGTCAGTACGCTCCTTCTATTTGGAGTACTAAGTTCTGGCGTACGGCTTCTGCTGATTATAAATCTTGGGGTGATGGTCACTGGAGTCCAACTCCTATTTATTGGAAGCGATTGCCTAATGTGATGCTTGACTATGCAGAGTGCCGCTTCCGTCTCTATGGCGGTGATGATGCGGAAGCTTGGAAACAGATTGATCGTTTGCGTGAGCGTGCCTTTGGTATTGACGAGAATGGCAAGGAACAAGCTTTGACAGACAAGTATCTGCCTTATTATAATCAGTTCGCTGAATGGACAGGACGAACTCATGATGACAATGGTGGCAATAATGACAGGCTCTTTGTGAAGACTCGTACTGAATACCCAATCCCATTTGGAAGCTATCCTGGTATCACTAAGGCACCTGATTCTAAGGCTTTCTATACAGCGTTTAAGGCAAAGCAAGGCTTGGAGTCTCCTGTTTGGAAGGTGGCGGTAAATACCGAGCGTCGTAAGGAGTTCAATTGCGAGTGGAGCTTGCGTCCTGACTTGCAGAAGTCTGGTTTCATGGAGGATCATGTAAAACATGATTATCCAATGCGTGAAACTCCAAATGAGCAAATGGATAATACGCCTTGGACAAATCGTAATTATGAGTACAATGGCTTGAAGATGGATATGCCTATTCCTGAGGATGAAATCTTAAAGAATCCATTGTGCGATCAGAACCCTGCTTATGTGGGTGATAAATAATAATACGACTTTAGGCTTCTAGTAGTTTTTACTAGGTTTAATAGTATTAATGTAAAAGGGAGTGTTTCGGGAGAAATACTCCCTTCTTTGTGCCTAGGACACAATTAATAAAGTATTTGAGACATTAAGTAATGTGAATATATGTGGTTTTCTGTATCTTTGCAACTGAAAACAACAATCAGACAAATAGTTGCTAATAACTGATAAAATAACAATATGAAGAAAAAGATAATATTCGCATCCCTGGCGATGATGGTAATGCCGGGTGCTTTGCTGGCGCAGCAGTTGCCTTATCAGAATCCATCCCTCTCGGCTCATGAGCGAGCGGTAGATTTGTGTGGTCGTCTCACTTTGGAAGAGAAAGCTTCTCTGATGCTGGATGATTCGCCGGCTATCCCACGATTGGGAATCAAGAGATTCCAGTGGTGGAGCGAGGCACTGCATGGTGTGGCGAACATGGGAGATGTAACCGTCTTTCCGGAACCTATCGGAATGGCAGCTTCGTTTAACGACAGAATGGTGTATAGAGTCTTTGATGCAACATCTGATGAGATGCGTGCCAAATGGAATGAACTGCAGCAGAAGGGAGGAGATGTAACCCGTTTTCATGCCCTCTCGGTCTGGACTCCAAACGTGAATATCTTCCGTGATCCTCGCTGGGGACGTGGACAGGAAACCTATGGTGAGGATCCTTATCTTACCAGTAGGATGGGATGTGCCGTGGTGCGCGGATTGCAGGGACCAGAAGATACGAAATACCGCAAACTCTGGGCTTGTGCCAAGCACTATGCAATTCATAGCGGACCGGAATGGGCTCGCCATACAGACAATATTACCGATGTTACACCGCGCGACCTTTGGGAAACTTATATGCCTGCCTTCAAATCACTGGTGCAGGATGCCAAGGTGCGCGAGGTGATGTGTGCCTATCAGCGTTGGGATGATGAACCATGCTGCGGCAGTACCCGTCTTTTGCAGCAGATTCTCAGGGATGAATGGGGATTCAAATATCTGGTGGTTTCCGACTGTGGCGCTGTTACTGATTTTTGGGAGAACCATAAGGTGTCTAGCAATGCCAGAAATGCGGCAGTTAAGGGTGTATTGGCTGGTACGGATGTGGAGTGTGGATATAATTATGTATATAAGTCGGTGCCTGAGGCTGTGAAGTATGGTGCCCTGACTGAAGAAGAAGTTGATAAGCATGTGATTCGTCTGCTCGAAGGTCGTTTCGACTTGGGTGAGATGGATGACAACAAGATAGTATCATGGTCGAAGATTCCTGTATCTGTGCTTTGCAGCAAGGCGCATCGCCAGCTCTCGCTCGATATGGCTCTGCAGACCATGACGCTGCTCCAAAACAAGAATGAGGTATTGCCTCTCGATAAAAAGGTAAAGAAGATTGCTTTCATCGGACCAAATGTGGATAACGAACCGATGATGTGGGGAAACTATAATGGTACTCCACGACAGACAATTACCATCCTGGATGGTATCAAGAGTCGTTTGAAGAAAAGCCAGGTCGTCACCTTTAAAGGGTGCGACTTGGTGAACGACCAGATTCTGGATTCTTACTTCGACCAGTGTAGCATGGATGGCAAGCTGGGCTTTAAGGGTACTTTCTGGAACAACCGCAAGATGGAAGGCAAGCCTGTTACCATCACCCAGGAGAAGAATCCTGTGCAGGTAACGACCTATGGTCAGCACTCCTTCGCTCCTAATGTGAAGCTGGTGGGCTTCTCTGCAAAATATGAAACCGTGTTCCGTCCTAAGCAGACTGACAAGGTGTTGCTCGACGTGGCTGGTTGCGGTCACTATGAGGTTTACCTGAATGGGGAGAAGAAGGCAGAGCATTCCATCTGGCGCACTACCGAGAGTCGTATCGAGTTCCAAGCCGAGAAGGGCAAGGAGTATAAGATAGAGATTCGCTATCACGAGATGCCTAACTATAATGCGGATATGAAGTTCAATATCGGTCATGAGAATCCTATCGACTATCAGGCTTCGCTCAAGCAGTTGAA
>ERZ507057.3-NODE-3-length-90682-cov-35.0253_pt1 | contig 90682 bp, 72 predicted proteins | sample MGYA00512289_ERZ507057 | MGnify/ENA metagenome assembly ERZ507057 | reverse complement strand
AGGGCGCCTTGCTGATTGCCATTATACCCAGGGCGATGCCCTGGGCTAGGAGCTTTTGGGCCTTCAGCCCGTACTTGAACCACATGCTAAAGTTCTGTTAAATATAATGATTGATCTCGACAACCCGGAGTTGCAGAATGCACTCCAAATCATACAGTTTACCCGTCGTTCGCTTTTCCTTACCGGAAAGGCGGGGACGGGTAAATCTACTTTTTTACGTTATATAGCCGCCAATACCAAGAAGAAACATATCATTCTTGCCCCAACAGGCATTGCGGCCATCAACGCCGGAGGAAGCACGCTCCACAGCTTTTTCAAGCTTCCTTTCCACCCTCTGCTGCCCAACGACAGCATGTATTCCGTCCGCAACATCCGCAACACCCTGAAGTATAATTCTGAGAAGATAAAGATTATCCGCGAGGTAGAGCTCATCATCATCGATGAGATCAGTATGGTTCGTGCCGATATCATCGATTTCCTGGACAAGGTATTGCGGGTATATTGCCGCAACATGCGAGAGCCTTTCGGGGGCAAGCAGCTGCTTCTGGTGGGCGATATCTTCCAGCTGGAGCCTGTGGTGAGGGAAGATGACCGTCGTCTGCTCAGTCCCTTCTACCGCAGCAGTTTCTTCTTCGACGCCAAGGTGTTCGAATACTTCAAGCTCGTGAGCATCGAACTCAAGAAGGTATACCGCCAGAGCGATCCTGTTTTCATCAGCATCCTCGACCATATCCGCACGTCTCAGGTACCTATGCAGGATTTCCAGCGCCTCAACCAGCGCGTGGGAGCCAGGCTCGATGAAGGTGATTCCAAGCTTGCCATCACCCTCTCTACGCGCCGCGATACGGTAGATTACATCAACGACAGCCAGCTGCAGCGTCTTCCGGGCGAGCCTTGCCTCTTCCGTGGCCACATACAGGGCGAGTTTCCGGAGAGCAGTCTCCCTACCCCTATCGAACTTTACCTCAAGACGGGGGCTCAGGTTATCTTCATCAAGAATGATATCGAGCACCAGTGGGTGAATGGCACGCTGGGCACCATCATCGGTTTTGATGAGGATGAGGATGCCAAGATTTATGTGCGCACCGAGGAAGGAAAGGATGTGATGGTTGAGCCTGCGGCATGGAGCAACATGCGATACCATTTCAATGAAGTTGAGAAGAAGATTGAGGAGGAAGAGATTGGCAGATACGAGCAGTACCCCATCCGTCTGGCGTGGGCAATAACGGTTCATAAGAGTCAGGGCCTCACCTTCAACCAGGTGAAGATTGATTTCACGGGTGGTGTCTTTGCGGGCGGACAGACGTATGTTGCCTTGTCCCGCTGTACCAGCCTCGAGGGCATCAGTCTTCAGGAGCCATTGCGTCAGAGTGATGTTTTCGTGCGCAATGATGTCAAGCAGTTTGCCCGTCATTTCAACGACCAGAGCACCATCAACACGGCGCTTACCCAGAGTAAGGCAGACAAGCAGTATCATGATGCCGTCAAGGCGTTCGACAGGGGCGATATGCAGTCGGCTCTCGACAACTTCTTCCTTGCCATCCACAGCCGTTATGACATCGAGCAGCCGCTTGCCAAGCGTTTCATCCGCAAAAAGCTGAACAGGGTGAATGAACTTCAGGCTGAGAACGAGCGGCTGCGCGAAGAAATAAGAAAGAAGGATGAAGAGAAGGAGAAGCAAGAGAAGTTCCTCAAGCGCCTTGCCACGGAGTATGTAATCATGGGCAAGGAGTGCGAAAAAGAGGGCATGAAAGAGGCTGCCATCATGAATTACCGCAAGGCCCTCACGCTTTATCCTGAGCACCCGGAGGCGAAAAAGAGGCTTTTAAAGGTAAAAAAGTAAAAAGGTAAAAAGAGGCTTTTAAATGGGGGACCAGCGATGGAATCGCTGGGAACGGAGGTGCAAAGAGGCTTTTCTCCTTCCTGTCCCCGTTCCCAGCGATTCCATCGCTGGTCCCCCCGAACCTTTTTTAAAGGTAAAAAGCAATATAGATAAAACAAAAAAAACAGGCAAAATGATTTTGCCTGTTTTTTTATCAACTATAAGCTGAAAAGCGCTATTAACTATAAACTTTCAACTATAAACTATCATCTAGTACCATTGTACAGCGTTGGAATAACCACTTCTCTTGTCGTATTTCAGCGCATCTGTCAGGGTGGCTGCGTTACAACGGAAGGTGAAGTTGTAGCTCGTATATGGAGCGAGAACCACAGAACAGCTCATGTTGAAACAGTGAAGATCACGAGCCAGACTGGCGGTGGTCATACTGATCTTGTGGTTGTCAAAATCATAACCGGATGAGAAACTGATGTTCCAGCCATCACTGATTCTTACGTTACCACTCATGTTCAGAGTCTGGGTAAACTTGTATGCATAGCGCATCGTCTTCTCATTGAACTTTTCTCTTCGCGTATCCTCGCGCATTGTTACACCGTAACCGAAGGTCAGCGACCATGGCATCTTGAACGCCATATAACCGTCGGCATCCGTTTCAGCCTTGCCGCCCTTCTTGGCAGCCGTCTTACCCTTCTCTATGCTGTCGTCTACGTTGCTCTCAATGTCGGTATCCAGACCTTCATCGTCATCATCATCGCTGCGCTTGCTGTTCTTCTTGTCGTCCTCATCATCGCCCCCGCCAAAGAGTTTCTTCAGCTTCTCCGGGTTCAGTGTGAACGAGAAGTTCTGCGACATACCCTGGAATCGTCCGAACCTGCCCTTGCCCCACTCCGTATGGGTACCTACATAAACATTGTTCTGGTCGTCCAGCTCGTAGGCATAGGTGGCAAACACGGCGTTCATGTTGAAGGTATAGTTCTTCCACCACTTCAGTCTGAGGTTGATGTTCATATCGCTCCAAGGGCGAACCTTGGCTGCGGTATTGTAGCTCATGTTGATGTCGAACGCATCGATGATACTGATTTTCTTGTATCCGGTAGAGTCCTTGTCGCTCTTCACCTTCATCTCGATGTTGTTGCCCAGGGTAAACGAGATGTTACCGCTCTTACCCTTGCCCGGCGCACCGTAGAGGGCGTTGGCATACTTAGAATAGCTTACCAGCGATACGTTTCCGTCGGCATCGGTCTTCTGGTAGGTGTCCCAGTAGCCGTAGCGTGAAGCTCCGAAGTCAGGGGCATAACTGAAGTTCACCGTAGGCGTAAACACGTGGCGCACAGCCTGTATCTTATCTCCGAAGAGCTTGCGGCTTGGTATGTAGAAACCATAGAGCTTGGTAGAAAGACCTACGCTCATGTTCCAGTTATATACGTTGTTGAAACCGTAGATGGTATCACATTTCTCCGTCTGGCTGGCTTCATCCCATGATCTCTCCACCTTGTTGGTATACATACGATCGGTGAAATTGAACGATGGGTTCACGTTAAGATATTTGAAGAGCGTGAATGTAGCACTCACCGGTATCTGGTGCTGCCATCCGTTTCTCCAGTCCTTGATGAGCGAACTGTGCATCAGCTTATCCTCTTTGGTATTGATGCTGTTAGAGATGTGTCCCGTATAGCTCATAGCTATCTTCTCGTACCATTTCTCATCGCCCACCATCTTCTTTCTTCTGAACGGATAGAAGCGGGAGATGCTGATGTTGAGGTCGGGCAGCGTCATGGCGATGGATGAATCGCGCATGTTCTGCGAGAGGTTGGCGGTAGAACTGAGCGTCATACCGATGCTTGAGAACGAGGTGCTCCAGTTGACAGATGAGGTTCGCGTACTCTGCGTCATCGTCTGCGGATTGTAGAGCGAATTGAGGTTGTTTCGTTCGTAGCTCGATGTGGCGAAGTTCACACTTGCCGAAAGCGAACTGTACGGGTTTGCCTTGCTGTCCTGGCGGTGGCTCCATTGCAGTTTGAAGCTCTCCTGTTCGGTAAAGTCAGGCATTCCCTTGTCGCCGTTCTTCGTATCCTGGTAACTGAAGAAGAAGGAACCCGAGTATTTGTATCTCTTGCGGTAGTTGCTGGCTGCCGAGAGTCCCCACGATCCCTTGGTATAAATTTCGCCCAGCAGCTTCAGGTCCCATTTATCGTTCATGGCGAAATAATATCCACCGTCTCTCAGGTAGAAGCCTCGTGCCGTTTCATCGCCGTAGGTAGGCATGATGAAACCGCTGCTGTAGCTCTTGGTGAACGGGAAGAAGCCGTAAGGGATGGCGAGCGGCATTGGTACATCGCACACCACGAGATAGGCTGGTCCGAATACCACATCCTTGCCCGGTCTTACCTTGGCTCTAGAGAGCGAGATGTAGAAGTCGGGATGCGGATCATCGCAGGTGGTATACCTGCCGTGTTGCAGATAGATGACACCCGAAGAGTCGCGTTTCGACTTCATACCGGTCAGGAATCCGTCTTCCTGTTCTGTATATACATTATTAATAAGGGCCTTCTTGCTCTTGAAGTTGAATTTGATGGTGTCGGTATCGTAGGTATCGTTACCCATCTTGAAGACAGGTTTGCCCTTGACGCCTCCCTCCGCCGTACTGTCGGGAGTACCCATTGCCTTCACGTTGCTCTTGTCCATATCCATGGAGATGCGGTCAGAGCTGAGGTCCATGTTGGTATACTTCACGTTGGAGTTTCCGTAGAGATATGCCACCTTGTTCTTGGCATCGTATACGAGGGAGTCGTCCGCCTGATAGTTAACCGGTGCGTCTACTCCACCCTGTTTCTTTCTGGCGATACTGTCGAGGCGGATACTGTCATCCACCACTTTATTATGTTTCCATATAGCTTTCTGCAGCGAGTCCATCTGCGTAGTGTCGTCAGCCTGTTTCAGCTTGGGCTTTATTTCGTTGCCCAGCGAGTCTACGAACACACTGTCTCCCACGCTGTCCACGTTTTCCGTCTTCTCCTTCTTCTTTTTCTTTTTCGAATCGGGCATACCCGGATTAGCCACCATCATACAGGAGATGGCAGCGAGCAGCAGCATAGCTATCGTCGATTGTTTTCTCATTCAATAAATTAGAATTCTATTCAAACATGCGTTCCCATTGCTGGAAGCGTTTTACTCCTTCCTCTCCGAACTTCATGAGACTTTTTTCTGCTTTCTCAATTGTTTTTTCCCGGTCGAGGTGAGTTTTGCTGAAGAATTTATCAGCGTAGCAAATCACCTTCTCCTCCATGGTTTCCGGCAGGAAATTCTGATGTGGCAGGGGCAGGTTCTGTGCTATAATCTGTGCCTCTGTGATGCCTGCACCGGTATGGCGCTCGCATACGCGGGCATGTCGTTCATATCCTTCCTTGCGCAGGATTTCTGCTCCCAGTCGTCCGTGGCAGATGTAGGGCTGCGAGCCGAAACACTGTATGCCTGGGGCATCGGTCATGAAGATGCCGAGGTCGTGGAGCATGGCTGCTTCTTCGATAAACTGGGCATCGAGTTGCAATTCGGGATGATACGAAACAATCTGTAGCGCTTTTCGCGCTACAGATTGGCTATGTGTAATGAGGATATGCCGAAGCTCATTATCCTCAGGATAATACTTATCAATAATTGCTTGATAATTCATTTCTATTATATTTACTCAGCGTTGCGCTCGATGTAAGCAATAACATCGCCCTTGCGCACCTTGCTGCCCTGCTTGGCATTGATTTCTACGAGCTTGCCGCCCAATGCTGCCGGGATAGTTTCAAACTCGCCCCAAGGAGCCTGGATATAGCAGAAGGCGTCACCTTCCTTATATTCCTTGCCGATGTATGGCTCTACAGCTGGCTGGCACTCGCCCTCGCCCTGGAATTCCCAGAAGATCTGGCCGGCTACAGGTGCTACGATGGCATCTGCCTTGGCGTGCTTGAACTCTGCAAGCTGTGCAGGTGTAAGGGTTGTACCGAGCTTGGCATCCTTTGCCTTCTGAAGGTCGGCAAGGAAGTTCTTCTTTGCCTGTCCGCTCTTGTAGTTGCGATACTGCTCTGGGTGCATGGCGAGTTCGAAGAGTTCCTCGTCGTCCTGACCGTAATCCCAGCCGTTCTCGTCCATTTCCTTCTTGAAGTCGTCGAGGGCGTTGGTGAGCAATGTGTGTGCATCTACGTCGGTAAACTCGCGGCCCTGCTTCTTGGCGAGCTCTACGAGTTCTGGGTCGATAGTTCCAGGAATCTTACCGCTCTTGCCGAGAATCATACCCCACATTGAGTCGTCCATCATGACGAAGCGGCCCTTGCCCTGCTCCATGGTGAGGAGGTTCATCAGTGAGATGTTCTTTACATACTGGCTGAATGGGGTTACCAATGGAGGATAACCTACGCGTGGCCATACATACTCTACCTCGTCGAAGAGCTTGATCAGGAGGTCGTCCATAGACAACTCTTCCTCACCCTTCTTCTTGCGGATGTTGTTGATGGTCTGACGCATACCGCCGAGGTCTGCCATCATAGAACCCATCATACCGCCTGGGAGACCGCAACCGAGCAGGAGTGAAGACATGATCTTGTTACCTGGGTTGATGAAGTAGCCGAGCCACTCGTCGATGAATTCCTGAGTCATGGCACGCGCCTTCATATAAGCGCTCATGTTGATTTCAGGCACCTCGAAGCCCTCGTTCTTCAGCATGCTGATAACTGAGATTACGTCTGGATGAACCTTACCCCATGACAGTGGCTCGATGGCTGTATCGATGATGTCGGCACCGTTGTTGCATACCTCGAGGATAGAAGCCATAGAGAGACCAGGACCAGAGTGGCCGTGATACTGGATGATGATCTGTGGATACTTGTCCTTGATCATCTTGGTGAGCTTGCCGAGGAATGCTGGCTGGCCGATACCTGCCATATCCTTCAAGCAGATTTCCTCTGCACCGGCAGCGATGAGCTGGTCGGCGATGTTCATGTAATATTCCAGGGTATGAACAGGAGAGTTGGTGATACAGAGTGCACACTGTGGAGTCATGCCGCCCTCCTTGGCCCACTTGATAGAAGGAATGATGTTGCGCACATCGTTCAGTCCGTCGAAGATACGTGTGATGTTGGTACCCTGCTTAGCCTTTACCTTATACATAAGGGCGCGCACGTCGTCAGGCACCGGATACATACGAAGAGCGTTCAATCCGCGGTCGAGCATGTGAGTCTTGATACCCACCTCGTTGAAAGGTTTACAGAATGCGCGTACGGCATCGTTAGGGTTTTCACCTGCCAGCAGGTTAACCTGCTCGAAGGCACCGCCGTTAGTCTCTACACGGCTAAAGCATCCCATTTCGATGATAACTGGGGCAATTTTAGCCAACTGATCCTTGCGTGGCTGGAACTTACCAGAGCTCTGCCACATGTCTCGATAAACGAGACTGAACTGAATTTTCTTCTTCATTATTCTTGTTCTTTTTCTTTATATTCGATGTATGAATTAAATTCCAAGGTGCAAAATTAGACAAAAAAATCGAGAAATCGTCCTATTCGCCTCTTTTTTTATATTTATTATGTTATTTACTTCAATATTTCCTTCTTCATCTTGCTGTTCAGCTTCTCGGCTGCGGCATGGGCCTTGGCGTTGGCTTTCATCGCATCGAGCGAGCGGTGGAAACCCTGGATATGACCCTCACGGTCTGAGAGAGCCAGACTGTCGCCCTTCATATATACAAAGGTGAAGGTATCGCGCTTCGTCTTCCCGTTGAGCACCACGCCATCCAGCTCGCGGTGGCCCTGCACCAGAATCAGCTTGCCGTTATAGGCATGCCATTCCGTATACTGAGGCACAGCAGGATATTCTACCGGACTGTCGTCGTCCACATCCTTGTTTACCATCACCCTGCCCACGGCCATCGCCTCGCTCATGCGCTTCAGGGTGAAGCCATACTGGCGCGGCACCATATAGGTATCTACGATGCTGTCGGGCATGTTGGCAAGGATTCTCGCCTGCTGGCGCTTGCTCAGATGCGATACATCGCGCAGCTTCGGCATCACCGGATAGGTCCAGGTGGCCTTCAACTGGTCCAGGTCTATCACCATGTCGGCGCGGTTCGTCTCATCCTTCTCCTCGCATGGCATCACGCAAACCCAGTCGCCCACCTCTATATCTCCGAACACCTGATGGTTGCGTGTGGCATCCAGGATGTTGTATCTTACGGGGTCTCCTCCGCCGTTGGGCAGCAGCACCAGGGCGGTATCCGAGCAGCCCAGGCAGGCAAGTCCGTAGATAGCCCTGTCGCCCTTAGCCGGTTTCGAGAGGCTGATGGCAAGTTTCGAATTGTCCATACGTGGTGGTTTCTTTCCCCTGTGACATGCTGCGAGGGTTGTGGCGGCCAGCGCCAGCGTGAGTATTGTCTTGACTTTCATCTTTCTATTCATTATTTCAAATGCAAAACTACAACTATTTTTTGGAAGAGCCAAATATTGAATCGTAAAATAATTAAAAAAATAGGTGATATATTTTGTAGTGTCTCAATTTTGCATTACCTTTGCAACCGTTTTTTGGGATCAACACCCCATCATCCTGCCACACACGCCGGATGATGAACAGGAATAGAACCAACTCAAGAATTATATGCAACAAGAAAATATGACAGACAAGACTAATACACACGCTCTCCCGGTATGGACCGAGGTAGAGTATACCGCATTATGCAAAAACCCGTACCTGTTAACCCCATTCTTCATCCCCAAGGAGGCGAAGTGCTTCACGTGCCGCGAAGATGGCACGAGGGAGGAAGAAAGAATGGTTTTCCTCGTTTTCAAGTCTACTGCAGCCCCTGCTGATGCCGAATGGGAAGATGATCCTATTCCGGGCGAGGTGTGGGTGCGCGCGCTGGGCGATGATGATGAGGAGATTGAGCCTGCCAAGGTGGTTTACCTGGGTCAGGACATCGATGATTTCATCCATGTAACCGCTGAGGACGACCAGACCATCACCTTCGATTTCTGGTGGCACCACGGCGAGGTGAAGGTGGAGAAGGCTGAGAAGACGGATGACGGATTCGTATGCCGCAAGGAAGATTTCGGTGATGACGGACTGGCTGTTACCCTGATTCCAGAGGATGGGGGCAATCCGGTGGTTCTCCGTCTTCAGATTCCTTACATCGGTTTCTCGCTCTACGATGCCGAGGGCAACAAGGTTCATGGCGAACTGAGCATTCCTCAGGACAAGGTGGATGACTACACCTACGAATTTGTGGGCGATGACAACAACGACCGTTTCACCCTTCAGCTCGACAGCAACAGACTGGTTTACATGTGTGTATTGCGCCATGAGGACCATCAGCTGGTAGTTCGCAACCAGCGCGACCGTCTTTCGGTAGTGGGTCAGATTCCTACCGAGGGCAAGCTTTCAGAGTTGCTGATGAACACGAATTCTGCGCTCATCAAGAACAGGAATTACCGTTGGCGCATTCAGATTGAGGGCACCACGCTGTCTCACGAGGTTGAGTTGAATGTGGATGCAGCCTCTCTGGTAGCGTTTGCTGAGGAGCAGATGCAGAAGGGCATGGAGATCGACGAGCTGGGCCAGCATCTGATGGCATTGGAGCAGAAGTATCATTTCCAGTGGTTCTGGCTGAATGAGGATGACTGGAGTCATGACAATCCGGTGTTCGACATGTTTATGAAGCAGCTTTGTGCCTTTTCGTATGTCAGTCAGAATCCTGTTCAGGCAGATGCGTTGCTGGCAAGGAATTACAAGCGTAAGATTCGCCGTTACAGCAGTATGCTGAAGGCTCACAAGCGTGGCGAGTTGAATCTTTTTGATGAGGATGATGAGGTGAGAGCCGAGTATCTCAACATTTTCCAGAGTTTCCACCAGCCATTCGTAGAGGCTTTTGAGAAGGAGGAAGAGGAATAATCTTTAAAGTTTTTATCCCTCACATCCCTCACTTTTTCTCTTCTCAAAATATTAATCACCTGATAATAAGAGAATTATCTATTTAGGAAAGCGTGATGGATGGACAAAATGTTTACAAAATCCATCACGCTATCCATCACTAATAGCCTTCATCTATCACGTTTTTCAGCTTATCTTCTTGCAAAAAGCAAGAAGATCTTTGCAGAATATGGTTATGATGGGACCTAGCGAAAACGGACCACACGTTGCGCTGGCTCACGGATATTACTACATCGGGGTACGGATATTACTGCGTCGGCTAGCGCAGACGTATCCGTAGGCTTATTGAGACGGCTGAATCAGCTAACTGAGACGGCTGAATTCGCTGACAGAACTACTTGAGTTAGCAAACTGAACCACTTGAATTAGCTAACTGAACTACTTGAGTTAGCTAACTGAACTACTTGAATAGCCAAACTGGGATAAAAACAAAGCGGACGGACCTCTTCTCACAAAGAAGGCCGCCCTATCTCAATTAAACGTTATTGCATTAAAGAAATGCAATGCTTGAACCAAAAATATTTTTATTTCTCTATCAGTCCCTCTACATACTTGCAGAGGATACCGATGCCCTTGAGGTTTTCGCCACCCTGCGGAATGATGATGTCAGCATAGCGCTTGGTAGGTTCGATAAACTGCTCGTGCATCGGTTTCAGGACCTTCAGGTATCGGTCTACCACCATCGATACGGTGCGACCCCTGTCGATGGTATCACGCTGGATGTTGCGTATCAGACGCTCATCAGCATCGGTATCTACGAACACCTTCAGGTCCATCAGGTCTCTCAACTTCTTGTCCACCAGCGTCATGATGCCTTCGATAATCACAACCGGTTTGGGGTCAACATGAACCGTTTCCGGTTCACGGTTGCATTTGATATAACTATAGGTGGGTTGCTCTATCGCCTTGCCAGCGCGCAGATCAGCGAGCTGCTGGTGCAAAAGCTTCCAATCGAATGCCGACGGGTGGTCGAAATTGATCTGATGACGTTCTTCCTCGGTCATCTGCGAGGTATCGTTATAATATGAATCGAGGGGCACTACAGCCACATAATGAGGCGGCAGCACTTCTACGAGTTTCTTCACCACAGTGGTCTTGCCGGAGCCTGTGCCTCCCGCAATGCCAATAACGGTCACTTTATCTTTCATATTCTTTCTTCTTTCTATAAGATTTCGTCAAACATCTTGCGGTAGAATTCAGCCTTCTTCTCCACTGCCATGGGATAGGCACGGGAGCTGGAGGGCATGCGGTACAGACGGAGCCTGCGACCCTCGAACTGGAATTCTGCGTAACCTCCCATCTCAGGCTTTTCCCTGATACCGAAGTGTTCAGAGAATACCTTTGTGGCAAGCTGACCGGCTGTGAGCACCGCCCTGCAATGGGGCAGCTTACGGAGCATGCCGTCGAGATCGGCGGGCTGCACTATCTGCAGGTCCTTGTCGGATGCCGTATTCCTGGTACGTATCACCTGCTGTGCGGTATCATAGATGGCAACGCCCTTCTCCCCCAGGAACTCCCTGATGGCATCGAGGCGGTAGGTCTTCTTCTCTACATCCACGAAATGGAGCTTATCCCGGAAGTAGATAATCCCGAATATCCTCCACATATCATTCTGGAAGTTAGGATAATACCAGGGCATGCACCACCGCTTTTCTGCAGGCGGAAACGTGCCGAGCATCAGCAGCCGCGCATTCTCGGGCAGCCACGGCTCAAAAGGATGATTCTCAACCATTTTCTACTTCTTTTCCTTCACCAGGTACATCACTACCGGCAGGTGATCGCTGTAGCCGTTGAGCCATCTGCCACCCGCCTTGGTACGCAAAGGAGCACCCTTGTACTGGCCCTCCTGCTGGATGAGGTAATCGCGGCGGAAGATATGGTTCTTCCAGAATTTCAAAGAGCTGTAGTCCTTGTGCTTACTATCCTTGTTCAGGAGATTAGGCGTGATGACAATCTGGTCGAAGAGATTCCATGAACCGCTGTAGAACAGGGTTCCCTTGCCCTCCTTAGCCAGGATGTTGTACCATGGGTTGTACATATCATCGGCACCCACCTCACTGATTTCAGCCTTCGCCTTCAGCACCTTGTGCATACTGGCGTTGGTAGGATCATCGTTCATATCACCCATCACGAACACTTTCATCGCCGGGTTCAGACGGAGCAGACTGTCTTTTACCACCTTAGTCTGGCGTGCTCCGCTCTCGCGATAGAACGAACCGGAGAAACGGCTTGGCCAGTGGCATACGATAACCGCCACATCCTCGCCCGCCAGCTCACCACGTACGGTGAAGAAACCACGGGTCTTGTAGGCAGAATCCTTGGCGAGTTCCTGTACGTAAGGCACCAGCCGGGTATTCTTCACCGTGAAGAGTGCCGGATTATAGAGCAGCGCACAGTCGATGCCTCGCTTATCGGGACCCTCGATATGGCAGAACTGCATGTTTCTTGCCTTGAGAGGCGGCTGCGCGGTGAGATCTTTCAGCACGTTGGCATTCTCTACCTCAGACAGACCGATGAAGGCACAGCCCACGTTAGGCAGCACATCGGTACCCATGTCGGCAAGTGCACGCGACATATTCTTGAGTTTATTGGTATATTTCATACCATTCCATCCCTTAGCCGGGAGATACTCGTAATCATTCTTACCGGCATCATGGCAGGTATCGAAGAGGTTCTCCTGGTTATAGAAACCCACAGCATACACCTGATACTGCCTATTACCGGAAGTCTGCGACTTCTTTTTCTGTGCCGTAGCGCCCAGCCCAATCATGAGGAGGGCAGCCAGCAAGAGCAAATGTTTTCTCATACTAATATTAATTATTCAAGTATACCTATATATTATATATGTTCACCTTAACGCGGTGAGGTAACAGGCAGCAAAGATACCTAAAAAACCGGAAATATCTCCATAAAGACGAATATTTTTTCAGATTTCATGCATTTTTAACATAAATAAATTCATTTTTCAAAAAACTTTTTGTTACTTTGCAGCATTAAACACATTGAATCGGAACAGAAGACACAAGACCTAGCGGGACATATATCATCACTGCTCAAAAAGACTGCTGTTGCCGGTTTATTAATACTTAATACATATAAACTATGCAGAAGAAAGTAAACTTAGCAATGTTAGCACTCTTCTCGTGTTCATTGGCTATGGCTCAGAACGAAAAAACTGACCAGAACGTAGCACAGGGACTCGACGAGAATGCTTTCACCTTCTCCGAGGCACAGTTGGGCGAGGACGATGACATGTCATCCAATGTCACCATCCTCAATTCTACCAGCAACGTATACGCGAGCCAGGCAGGTTATCTGTTCTCGCCAGCACGTTTCCGCTACCGTGCCTTCAACCAGAAGTACAACGATGTCTATATCAACGGTGCTTCCATGAACGATATGGAGACCGGACAGTTCCGTTTCTCCAACATCGGCGGTTTGAACCGATTCTCCAGAAACGTAGACTTCGCCCTGCCTTTCGAAGCCAACGGCTATTCGATGACCGGCATGGCAGGCTCCAACAACTATGATTTCCGTGCCGGAAGCATGCAGGAAGGACAGTATGCCAGCGTAGGTGTTGCAAACCGCAACTATACCCTGCGCGGACTCTACTCCTACTCCAGCGGATTCAACGAGAAGGGATGGGCCATCACAGCCGGTCTCACCTACCGCTGGGCTAACCGGGGATACGTAGAGGGAACCTTCTACAACGCCCTCTCCTATTTCTTCGGTGTACAGAAGAAGTGGATGAACGGCCACTCGCTGAGCTTCTCTACATGGGGTAACCCGACAGAAAGAAGCACCCAGGGAGCATCTACCGACGAGGCTTACTGGCTGGCAAACGACTACCAGTATAACCCATACTGGGGATACCAGAACGGACACAAGAGAAACTCACGCGTAGTGAACGACTTCGCCCCTTCGGCTATCGCTACATGGGACTGGGAAATCAACGACCAGATGAAGCTCACCACATCGGTGTTCGGAAAATACTCTATGTACAAGAGCACCAAGCTCAACTACAACAACGCAGAGAATCCACAGCCAGACTACTGGAAGAACATGCCATCTGCCAACTACTATGTATGGGGCGACTACAAGAACGGCAACAACATGTATACCTGGGAAAACTGGAACAACGCCGTAAACTACTGGCAGGCAAGCAAGCAGAACCGACAGATAAACTGGGACCGCCTGTACTATGCCAACCAGCAGGCTGCCAAGAACGGACAGGATCTGCTCTACTATGTTCAGGCTAAGCACAACGACAACCTGACCCTGACCCTCTCATCCGTTCTGAACACCAAGCTGACCAAGAAATCGAACCTGGCTACGGGTATCATGCTCGGAAAGAGTACCAACCAGCACTATCAGACACTGGAAGACATGCTGGGCGGTGCCATCTTCCACAACATCAACACCTATGCCCTGGGCGATTATCCTAAGACCGACCCACGTGTGCAGTACGACCTGAACACAGCCGGTCCTAACAACACAGGCAAGCTGGTTTACGAGGGCGACAAGTTCGGTTACGACTATCGCATCGACGTGAACAAGGCAAACGCATGGAGCACCTATACAGCCGAATTCTACAATATGAAGGCGATGCTGAGCGGACGTATCGGATATACCGGAATGAACCGCCGCGGCTACATGCGCAACGGTATGGCACCGGACAACAGCCAGGGCAAGAGCGGCACAGCCAACTTCCTGGACGGTGGCGTAAAGGGAAGCCTGAACGTGGATATGGGCAGAGGCCATGCCTTCAGCATCGGAGCCGGATATGAGCTGCGTGCGCCGATGGCAAGCACAGCCTTCATCTCGCCTGAAATCAGCAACGACTTCGTGACTAACCTCAAGAACGAGCGCATCTTCAGCTCAGAATTCAGCTACCAGTATCGCAATGCATGGCTGAGTGCCAACGTGAGCGGTTACTACAGCCGCCTGGAGAACGTTACGGAATGGCAGAACTTCTACAACGATGATGAGAATTCATTCACCTACGTGAGCATGACCGGACTGAAGAAGGAATACTATGGTGTAGAGGTGGGCGCTAAGTTCAAGCTCACTTCATGGCTCGACCTGAAGACTCTGGGCGCTATGAGCGAGGCGAAGAACATCAACAATGTAAACGCCGTATACATGCTCTCAAAGAGTGCTGAGGTTTACCAGGACAAGGCTTACGTGATGAATATGCGCGAGAGTGGCACACCGCTCACAGTGGGAAGCATCGGTCTCAATGCCCACGTAAACGGATGGTTCGTCAACCTCAATGCCAACTACTACGACCGCATCTACCTCTCTTATTCTCCAAGCTACAGATATGAGAAGGTGCTGACCAACCGCCAGGCTGCCTACAAGGCATTCCCTGAAATCTTTGCTCCTACTACACTCGACGGTATGAGCTGGACTGAGGATGCTGTAGCTCAGGAGAAGGGTCACGGAGGATGGATGGTTGACCTGAGCATAGGCAAGAGCGTGAGACTGAAGAAGGGTTCTCTCAACTTCAACCTCATGATTACCAACCTGCTGAACAACCAGACCATCGTAACAGGCGGATATGAGCAGAACTCACGTTCAAGCTATACACTGGATGCTAACGGCAACGTGAAGAATCCACGCCTCTACCAGTTCTCTAAGAATCCTAAGAAGTATTATACCTGGGGTACCAACGGCATGTTCCAGGTATCTTACAGATTCTAAAGAGCAGTTTCTCTTTAACATAAAGAACAGGGAGCAATCCCGTTTCTCTATAACAATAAAAAGAAAGAACAATGAAAAAGATAAAATTCATAGCATTGGCATTCCTGGCACTGACTCTGGGGTCGTGTATGGGCGACGGTTATGCTGACCCAGACCTGACCGACAAGGTGCCTGCAGCTCCATATGGCAACAACAGCCTGAGGGAGAAGAATGTGATCAGCATAGCAGATTTGAAGACCCAATTTGCTACGATTATCAACAGCGACAATGGCTACAAGCTGATTGAGAAGGACATGATGATCAAGGCGGTAGTGACGGGCAATGATGTCAGTGGCAATATCTACAACCAGGTGAGCGTACAGGATGCATCCGGCGCTATCATCATTGCCATCAACGGAAGTGGCCTGTCGGGTTATCTTCCTGTTGGTCAGGAGATTCTCGTAAACCTGAAGGGTCTCTATATCGGAAGTTACAAGAAGTTGCCTCAGATTGGCGGTGTGAATACCAAACTCTCAGATGGAAGTCTGGGTATGGGCAAGATAGAGCGTGCCATCTGGAACGAGCACTTCAAGATTCTGAACCCTGGCGAGGCTGATGCAAGCACGGTAGTGCCAGAGGAGTTTGACCTGACAAAGCTTACTGACGCAGCCTATATGGATGCTAACGTGGGCAAGCTGATGACCCTGAAGAAGGTGAAGTTTGCCTCTGCCAACGGTACAAACGTATGGGCGCCAGATGATACCAATACGAGTCTGGAACTGATTGATGCCGAAACGGGCAAGAGAATCAGCAGCAGTAATCTGGTAGTGCGCAACTCGGGTTATTCTAAGTTTGCCAACGAGGTGGTTCCACAGGGTGTATTCGATATCACCGGTATCTTCACCCGTTACAATAACACCTGGCAGATTGTGCTTCGCAGCACAGATGATCTGAAGGCATCAGAAACAGGCGGTACATTGGAGAAGCCTTACACTGTGGCTCAGGCACTGGAGAAGATCAATGCCGGTACAGCAGGCGATGCTAAGGTTTATGCTACCGGTATCATCGTAAAGGTGAAAGATGTAGATACAGGCACGTATGGTAACGGTACATTCGTTATCTCTGACGACGGTAAGGATACAGAAGGCAAGACTCTCGAGGTATTCCGTTGCTACAACATCGATGGTGCAAAATGGACAGAGGAAACCAAGAAAATCCTTGTACCTGGCAAGAAGGTGGTTGTATCAGGCACCCTGCTTGATTATAACGGCACCAAAGAGATTAAGGGTGGCAATCTCATCTCTATCAAGTAATTACTGATTATCAAAATAGTAACAATATTTAAAAAGACAATAATATGAAAAAGTATATTTTTTCAGTTTTGATGGCGGCTATGGCTGCCTTCACATTCAGCAGCTGCGAAGACGTACCAGAGCCTTATACACTGCCTACTCAGCCTGCTGGTCCAGGAAACACAGATCCTAACCAAAAGGGTTCTGAAAGCAATCCATATACTGTAACAGAAGCCATCGCCCTCATCAAGGCAGGTACAGCACCTTCTACAGCTGTATGCGTAAAGGGTAAGATTACAGCCGTAACTTTCTTCAACGCAACCTATAGCAGCTTGTCATATAACATCGCAGACGAGGGTTCTTCAGATGTTATCGAAGTATACTCTGGCAAAGGCAAGGATGGTGCAAACTTCTCTTCCAAGGATGACTTGAAAGTTGGTCAGACCGTAGTAGTAAAAGGAATCGTCAAGGCATTCACGAAGAATGATGGCACTATTGTCAATGAAATCGACAAGAACAGCACCATCATCTCTATCGAGAACACAGGATCCACAACTCCTGATACTCCAGCAACTGGTAAGGGTTCTCTCAGTGACCCATACAACGTGGCAGAAGCTATCGCAACCATCAAGGCTGGCACAGCACCTACTACACAGGTTTACCTGACAGGTATCATCTCAGATGTTGCTTTCTATAATGAGAACTACAAGAGCATCACCTATTACATCTCAGACGATGGCAAGGGCAAGGACATGCAGGTTTACTCTGGTAAGGGACTGAACGGCGCAGACTTCGCTTCTAAGGAAGATTTGAAGGTGGGTCAGAAGGTTACTATCCTGGGTAAGATCATGAAGTTCACCGACAAGAACGGAAATGATATCATGGAGGTTGACAAGACCAGTTCAATCATTAAGATTGAAGGTGAAGGTACAGGCGGTGGTGAGGTTAAGCCAGACCCAACACCTGATACACCAGCCAGCGGCAACATCGAAATGACAGACGCATCTATCTTGAGTGGCAAGAGCGGTGATGTAGAACTTGTAGAAAAGTATTATAATAGTCAGAATGTTACAAACGAATCAACCTGGTACACTTGGAAGATTGGCGACACCACCTTTAAAGGTGCTAAAATTTGCATTTCTGACGGAACAAATGGTAAGGGTATCCAAATGCAAGGTAATGCATCTGATGCTAGCAAACAAGGCTTTCTGTTTAATTCTACAGCCTTTGCAAAGGACATCAAGACCGTAACAATCCTGTTCTCAACAAAAGCAACTTCTACCTATGCCCCAAGCTACACCCTCTATGCAGCAAAGGCTGCAAATGGTAAGGATACAGCTATCGAAGGTAAATCTACCAATGAGGTTTCAGGTGATTACAAGACTTATACAGAGACATTCGACTTGAGCGCACAGAACGTCAAGTATTTTACTCTCTTCAACAATAAGGCAGGTGCTCTCTACATCGAGAAGATCATCATCACACTGAAGTAATTCCCTAAGTAGATATTATGTATTAGAAAAAATACTGATCCCCATCGTCCTCTACACAAACAGAGGCGATGGGGATTTCTTTTTCTTATCCATATTGTTAAATACTGAAGTTTCGCAAGTAAGCCCCACACGCCCTGAAAGGGCAGAAGCTCCTAGCCCAGGGCATCGCCCTGGGTGTTTATGGGCGCAAACCTGTCGCCCTGTAAGGGCAAAAGCTTTCAAATACCTGGCAATATACAAAGCTTTTGCCCTTACAGGGCGTCTTGCTAACTGTCAATATCCCCAGGGCGGTGCCCTGGGCTAGGAGCTTCTGCCCTTTCAGGGCGTGTGGGGTAAAACAGGGGTGAGTGGCAAAACAAAAAGTATTGACTTCCATCCGTTCAAAAACAATTTATGAATAAATAGCTCGCTCTTTTCCAAAATATTTCTTAAAAAGAAGAAGAAATATTTGGTGGTTTCAGGAAAAAAGCGTAACTTTGCAGCCTGAAATTGATAACAGGCTATAATGGGCATGCCCCGATAAGGGACACGAAATGATGCAACAAGCATCCCCATGACGTCTAATTTTAATAACCCAATAAAAATAAAAAAGAAAAATGAAAAAAGGTATTCATCCAGAGAATTATCGTCCTGTAGTATTCAAGGATATGTCTAACGGCGATATGTTCCTCTCTCAGTCTACATGCAAAACTAACGACACTGTTGAGTTCGAAGGCGAGACTTATCCAGTTGTTAAGATTGAAATCTCTAGCACATCTCACCCATTCTACACAGGTAAGAGCAAGCTCGTTGATACAGCGGGTCGCGTAGACCGCTTCATGAACCGTTACGGCAAATTGAAGAAGTAATAATATACCTTTTTTATAAGGATATATTTATTATCGCAAAGATACTGAGTGCATTCCAGCGTAGTTGCATATACGTAGGAATGCACTTTTTTTCTCTATTCTATCCTCATGCAATCGATTTCTACATACATTATTATATAGAAAGCACTTAATCTTTAACTTCAAAACATTATCGAGAATTATGAAGCATACTAAGTTTTTTATCTTCGCGCTCGTTGCTGCGATGACGTTCTCTGCCTGCGGCACTGACGATACCCTGCAGTTCTATTTTCCTGAAAACGGCGGTACTACCGGTGGCGGTAATACAGGTGGTGGAAGCACAGGTGGCAATACCGGAGGTGAATCAACCGATAAGAACAATACAAACAAGAATGTGGCTACTGCCAACATGCCACAAGTGGTAAGAAACGCTATCGGCGGTCTGGAGTTCCCAAAGCTCAAGAACAATGGTACCAGCTATGCCATCGTTCACATGGATAATACAACAGGTATGTTGAACTATTCTACAGAATGGGATGACAACATGAAGAGCCAGAGATGGAGCTGCTATACTTTTAACACAACCAATACGAAACAAAATATAAAGGGAAGATATGAGCCTCCTTATGGCCAAAGACAATATCCTTGGGATACAGATCTTCAAGAACAATGGGGCATTGTTGATTTTACAGATGATCCAACACCGACAGCACAGCACATGGACCATGGTCATATCTGTCCAAATGCAGACAGACTATATAATGCAAATCAACGCTATCAAACATATTATATGACTAACATGCAGCCCCAATACAAAGATTTCAACCAACACGGAACTTGGTATGAGATGGAGAAAGATCTTCGTACCAAGGCCCCAAAGATTGATTCTGATACCCTGTTTATCGTAAAGGGTGGAACTATCGACCCGGTAGGCAGCGAGAGTAATCTCCTGGGCTGGAAGAAGAAGGGTGCTTCTAGCGAAACCCAGAAGCCAGGCTATATCCCAATACCAAAGTATTTCTTTGTGGCTGTACTGAAAAAGGAGCTAAACAAGAGCACCAACCAGTATACATACAGCGCTTTCGGCTACTGGTTCCCTCACGAGAACAAGGCATTTGAAAAAGGCGACCAGCTCGGCAACTATGTCGTAAACATCAAGACGCTGGAAGACAAAACCGGCATCGACTTCTTCTGTAATCTCCCTGATGAAACCGAGAAGGAAGTGGAAAACGTAGATGCAGAAGCTCTCAAGAAACTTTGGGGCTTTAAATAAATCAGGCTATATACAAACAAAGAATCCGCTCTCTCAAATCAATGAGAGAGCGGATTTCTTGGTTTATATCATCATCATCTTCTTCTCGGCAACTTCTTGATAGCATGTGGCATGAATGCCCTGCCGGTAGCCTTACCGAAGCTAGGAGCTACGGAATCGGTTGCAGCAGAACGGGTCTTCTTACGGGCTCCACTCGGATCGTAGCGCACTAAATCGATTTGCATCACATCACCCTTAGCCTTACCTGTTCCTATCATATAACCATAGAACACATCCTGGCCCTTTTCATCACCCAGATAGAAACCATACTGCTTAGCACCTGCATCCATCACATAGGTAGCACCAGAATCATTATAACGGATATAAATATCACCATTCTTATCGATGTACCAGGTAAACTTCAGAGTCTGGCTTTCATTGCTTCCATCATCGGCATAATCCACTTCTACACCATTACCACTGAGCGAGTTAACCTTATCACCCGCCTGATAGAACGTCATCTCGGTATTGAAACTGTAGTTATTGCGAGACTGGCCGTCCTCAGCAAGTTCAGAGAGCATCACAGAGCCTCTCCAGTCGCCTGTAAGAGTCTGAGCCTCCGACAGCAGGTAATCATCCTGAGAGCCGTTAGAACCGTTGTTCCAGTCACCCTGATTCCATCCCCAGCCACCATGATTATAGTCATCATACCAGTAATAATCATCATGCCAATAATCATCATCACATGAGGTAAATGAGAAAGATGCTGCAGCTATCGCCATCCACATCCATATCCGATTAAACTTTTTCATATCCTGTTTCCTTTCTTCAAACTAAATTCCTTATTGCCTTACTTCACTACAAAGCGGCGAACAGGCTTCTGATTATCATCTGCTACCTTAACATACTCTACAGAATCCTTAGCTCCGCGAGAAACAATCTGGGTGTTCTCCAAGCCCGAATGCTGCTTGCTGTAGCCCCAGCCATCATCGTAACCCCAGTCATAATCATCGCGCCAGTTGTAAGAATCGCGATAAAGCTCAAAATGAGCGCGGTTGCCGTTATCAGCCTCTACATATCCAGAGAACTTGCGGTCGCCCAGAGCATAGTCGTAAATCACAACATCGCTACCCTCATCAAGAAGAGTGATATAGATGTTTCTGTTGCGTACTGTCCAGGTAATACGGTTTGCTATATAATTGTTGCCATGCCAGTAATTTCTATCAAAGTAATCGATCCAATAGCCTGTACCGGAATAGAAACCATCATTCTGGTCGAATCGGATTACCGAGTAGAGGGCATTGTGATTACCATATTCTACCAACATATTACCCTTCCATGTACCATCGAGGGTGTATGCAATATCAGAATCATCATCACATGAGGTGAATGAGATGCTCATCAAAGCTATGAAAGCCATTGTGAGAAGAGTAGTAAACTTTTTCATATCAATTTATCAGTTAAGTTATTTATATTCTTATATCTTCTATACTTTTGAGTTCTCGAAGAACAGCATTCTTTCTTGAACTCGATGCAAAGGTAGTGGATTTTTCGTCTGCATCAAAGGGGAAAAGGATACAAACTGAGGGGGAAATCCCTATTCTTTCAAAAACAACCGCCTTTTTTGATGGTGTTTCTTTCGGTTTTGATGATATTTCTTTCTCTGTATCAAAGATTTAACACCTTCTTAACACATTGTATCGATATTTTTCGTATCTTTGCATCATAAATAAGTAATTATTCAAAGAACATGCTTTTAGCACAAAGCAAATTCTAAGAATGCGCTCAAAAAATGAGTTTCAACAGTTTATTAATTATACGTTAAACCTTTAAAATTATTAAGTTATGAACAAATTTTTACGCTATTCATTATCATTGGTTCTGGCGTTCGTAGCTAGCGTTACGTTTGCACAGGAAGTAACTTTTGACTTTGACAATGATTACAAAACACTCTTCCCTGAACTGACAGGTACATCTTCTTCAGATTCTAAAGATGGAGATATCACCAAAGCCATGACATGTACAACTAATGGCATTTCTGTAACAGTTTCTGCAAAAACTTCTGGTTCGAATGAAAACCGAATCTGGATTAGTTCACCACGTCTCAGAATGTACAGTGGAACGCTTACGATTCAAGCACCTGCTGACAAGAAGATTGCTTCTATCGACATTATTAATAAAAAATGGAATGATAATAACAAAGCTGACGTAGGTACTAACAATAAAGGTTCTTGGACAGGTGATGCAAACAAAGTTGTATATACAATTGCTGGCAACACCCAAATCAAGTCTATCAAAGTTACGCTCGCTGGTACCAAGATAGAGTACACCGATGCAGCAAGTGTAAGGGAACTCTTGGCTAACAATAAAGAAGCTAAGGATTACATCAACCTCAAACTCACAAACGCAAAGGTATTATACGTAAACAGCTACAAGGGAACCGTAAATACTTACGTACGTGAAGGTGACACTGCTATCGAAATGAGAACTTTAGGAATCGATATGCCTGTAAACAGCATCATTAGCGGTACTGTTAAGGTAAATTTGGCTTATGACGCAGGAATTCCTTATCTGTCAGCAAGCAAGGAAACAAACGGCGAAAATCTCAAAATCACAGAGAGCAACGAAGCTGCTGAACCTGTTATTGCAACTGTAAAGGACATCCTTGATGGCAAATACACCAACGACCTTATCAAGATTAAGGAGTTCACATTCAGCAAAGAAGAGTATACTGCAGGTAAATTCAACTACTATGCTAATGATGGTGAAAACAAGATTATGATTTACGATAAGTTTAGCGGTATTGGTGGTGTTTCAAAATTAACAGAAGGAGAGAAATATACCTTAACTGGAATTTTCGGTGTAATATTCAGAAACATCCCTGAAGTTCTCCCTATCAAGGCTGTAGAAAAGTTTGAACCTACCGGCATCACTAACATAACAACAGATGAAGCTGCAAAGAACGCTCCTGTTTACAACCTCGCAGGCCAGAAGGTAACCAAGGCTTACAAGGGTGTAGTCATCAAGAACGGAAAGAAGATGATTCAGAAGTAATCAAATTCAAAACAACATATCCCTACTACTCCTCCGATATTCATTTATCGGGGGAGTTTTTTTGTTAGGCATAACATAAGAAGGAACCACCAGCAAATCAACCAAATATTACCCCTATAACATGAAAAGTGGAATAATTTAATGCAATAACATAAAAAAATACACCTAAAACTACGATATCTCATTTATTTTCACTACCTTTGTTGCGATTAATAAACGTATACGAATAAAAAATGATGAAAAGAAAATTATATATCACCTTATTAGGACTGCTCTCTACCATCATGATGGCAGCTGTACCCTACTGCGATGTGAGAAAATTCTCTATCAAAGACGGACTCGCTGCCAATACCATCTCAGACCTCAAACAAGGTAAAGACAACCTCATGTGGTTCAGTACATGGAACGGACTGTCGCTCTATGACGGCTACGAGTTTCATACTTTCAGAGACAACCCCGATGATATTGACGTCCTGTCAACCAACCGTATACTGAAAATAGAACCATCCTATAGCAACAACGTGTGGTGTATCACATACGACCACAAGCTCTACGTATACGATACCCACTTCTGCCGGTTCTTTGCTGTAGGACAGAAATTCAACGAAGAGTTCAACATCGACCTGCGCGTAAGTCAGGTATACCCAATGAAAAACGGAGCTACATGGTTTACTTCAGAAGATGGAAAATACATCATCCGATCAGTAGGAAAAGCCTTTGATGAGCGGAACATAGACCTCATCAAAGTAGGAGAAAAGGGACTCAGAAGCGGAAATGTATGGTACATCCATCGAGATATACACGAAAGAGAATGGGTGCTTACCGACAAAGGTGCATACGTATACAACTCGAAATTCCCAAGCAAGCTGCCTTTCAAATGGCTCAGAGGGGTAGGAGAAGATGAGTTCCTGGCAACAGAAGACGGTAAACTGGCAAAATATGACCTGCAGAACCGACTCACCATGATACCGATGCCGGAAGGCGTAACCCGTATCAACCAACTGAAAAATACAGGTTACCAGCTCCTGATAGCAACCAACCTGGGTGTAGTCATCTACAACCCGCGCACCTTCAAGTTTGATGTCATCAACGTACAGAGCCCGAGTCAGCCTCTGGCAGAGGTAAAGAAGATTTATACCGATGATTTCGGTATGGTATGGGCATTTACTGACGGCATGGGAGTAACCCTCGTCAATCCGAAGACCGGACAGACACAGTGGCTCTTTGCCGACCAGGACGACCCGATGGACCGCACAACCTGCGAAAGCAATTTCATCACACAAGACGAAAACAAGACCCTCTGGTTAGTGCCAAGAGGAGGAACCTTCAGTTATTTTGACCGCAAGGCAGGAAAACTGGTGCCTTATCTGCTGAGAAGCAATTCATCGGGCAACTACCGCATACCGAAGATTACGAAATTTGTACTCTCAGACCAGGGAATCCTCTGGCTGACAGGCTCTCACGACCTGACACAGGTAGTCTTCAAATATCACCCTTACATTATCAACAAGCTGGATACAGGCGAAGACGAAGTGTTCTCGGTGAATGCATCGCCAGACGGACATATCTGGGCTGGTTATTACAACGGAGTAATCCAGGTGCTCAACGCATCCTACCAAAGCATCGGATACCTGTCGCCAAGCGGACAGATTGTGCCACAGCAAGTAAACTTCGACGAGAAGGGCATCATGTCTATCCACTTCGATATCAAGGGAAGAGCATGGATAGGAACCAACGGAAATGGTGTCTATCTGATAGATAAAATGCAGGTAAGACACTTTGTTTATGATGCCAACAACCCGTCATCACTGCCGTTCGACAAGATACAAGACATTGTAGCCGACCGCACCGGACGCATCTGGATAGGTACCTATGGTGGCGGTATCGCCCTGGTAAATGAGGCGGCAGACGGCAGTATCAGCTTCATCAGCAAACGGAACGGACTGCCTTGGGAGAAACGGTACTACGACCGCATACGCCGCATCTGCTGCACCACTACGGGAACCATTCTCGTAGGAACTACAGATGGTCTCATCACCTTCAGTGATGCCTTTACAAACGCAAGAAAGATCAATTACCACAAGACCTACTACATACCGAACGATACCACCAGTCTGGCTGCAAACGATATGAACAATATCATGGAGCACACCAGCGGCAAGATGTATATCTCGCAACAGGGCGGTGTGATGGAAGAGATTGTGAGCAAATCGCTCCTGCAAGACAACCTGAAGATGAAATACTTCCATGCCATCGATATTAACGAAGGCATCGTACAGGGCATGGTAGAAGACAACCAGGGAAGAATCTGGATAATCAGAGAATCGAGTATCGACTGCGTAAACCCGAAAACGGGCCAGTGCGACGTGTTCGGACCTAACGATTTCGACTTCAACATGTCGTTCTCGCATAGCCGTCCTTACCACGATCCGGCAAGCAACAACATCTCGGTAGGTACCCCGATGGGACTGATTACCTTCAATCCGGCTACGCTGAAGAAGAGCAACTACCAGCCTAAAGTGATTTTCTGTTCCCTCCACTATAGCGGAGAGAAGGAGTCGGAACCTATCCTGCACAAGGATAAAGTGGTGATTCCTGCCAACAAGCGAAATCTGACCATCACCTTCGCATCGCTCGACTATCAGCGTAAGTATCAGACCAAATATCTCTATCGCATAGATGGTTATACAGCTCCAGGCGTGTGGATACCGAACGGAAGCAGTAATACCATCGGCTTCAACCATATCAGTCATGGCGATTACGTACTCAAGGTGAGAGCCACCAACTCTCACGGTGTATGGAGCAAGTATGTGGCAGAACTGCCTATCGAGGTGCGCCCTACCTTCTGGGAAAGCATCTGGGGCAAGCTTCTGATGCTGATTCTGCTCTTCGGTATCGTAGGCGCAATCTTCTATACCTACAACCAGCGCCAGCACGAGAACGTAACCCACGAGATGAGCGTGATGAAGAACGAGTTCTACAACGATGCTGCCAACCGTCTGAGAACCCCTCTAACGCTCATCGGAGCCCCGGTAAAAACCGTTCTGGATACCGAACCGGGTATCACCCGAAAGGGCAAGGAACTGCTGAGAATGGTAGTAGACAATGCCAACGAAATGCTGGTAATGCTGGACAAGGCTCAGAGATACGGCAACAAGGCAGACTTCCATACGAACAGCGGTCTGACCACGGAAGATTACGACCTGGCAGAAAGAGCTGAAGCGAATGGTCAGATTGACGACCGCAATGCATCCGACTATCTGGAAGAAGTAAATAAACAGAAAGAAGAAAAGAATGAAGAGGCTGAACGCCTGGAAAAAAAGGGCAAGGAACAGGAAACTGCACAGGAAGAAGCGGAACAAAAAGACCAGACGGTACTGGTAGTAGAAGACAATGCCGACCTGCGCAAGTTCCTCTACAGCATTCTCTCGCCTACCTATAACGTGCTGCTTGCAGAAAACGGAAAGGCAGGTTTAGTGATGGCGCGCAAGGAGATACCAGACTTTATCCTCACGGACGTTACCATGCCTGTGATGGATGGTTTGTCGATGATTCACGAGATCAAGCAGGATACCACCCTCAACAACATCCCTGTGATGATTCTCTCAGCCAAGGCAAGCGTAGAAGACCAGCAGCGAGGTTTTGATGAAGGAGTTGACGCCTATATCACCAAGCCATTCTCTACCCCTTATCTGCTCGGCAGAATAGAGGCTATCCTCACTCAGCGCCGCAACATTCAGGTGGATATCATCAGAAAGCTGAAGGATGCTGGCGATAAAGATGCCATAGCAGCCTTGAGAATACTGCCTACAGTTGCTCCTCAGCCTGTTCTTGACCAGGCAGAAACAAATGCCGAAAACGAAGCGGTTGACCCAAACAGCGAACTGGCATTTATGGCGGCACAGATTCAGGACAGAACCATGATGCGTGTCTTCAGGTTTGTTGTTGCCAATGCAGGCAATCCGGAACTCAAGATAGATGATATCTCGAACGAAATCGGTATGAGCCGAAGCGTACTATATAATAAGGTGAAAGCAACGACCGGAATGACACCGGTAGACTTCGTTCGCCATATACGTATCAAGAAGGCATGCGAGATGTTGCGCAAGACAGACGATACACTGAGCAGCATCGCCTTCGCAGTAGGTTTCACAGACCCTAAGTATTTCTCGAAGGTATTCAAGAAAGAAACGGGTATCGTACCTACAGAATACCGAAACAGAACGCAAGGGTAGCTCACGTACCAGCTAATGATGGCTCTCGTAACTATAAAAAAATAATACATATTACGATCAGAACTGTGTTTGTTGTCGGACACAACCTTCATCGTTATCGGGCACAACACAAAAGCGTCCAAACAAAAAAAGGCAGAATAACCCTAAAAACGGGCCGTTCTGCCTTATTTTTTAACCGCATAGTACAAAAAAGTATTAAAATGGGGGGGGTATTTGATTAATTTTCCCTTTTTATTGAAAAAAACTGAGAAAAAGTTTGGCGTTACAGGAAAAAGTAGTACCTTTGCAGCAAGTTCTTAGAAAAGTTAAATGATAGATTAATCGTAAACCTCTTTTCTTTGTATTTTTTGAGGAAAAGAGGGAAGAAAAAGAAGTGCAGGGTTTGTGAAAATCCTGCACTTTTTGGTTTTATAAACTTTCAAGCTGATTATCATATAGTCTTAAAGGCTACACATCTTCTTTCTTCCACATACTGTCAGATACAATATCTACTCTTGTCTATGCTTTCAATCTACTCCTGGCTGCGAAATCTATCTACATTATATATATATTGCGCAGATTCCTTCATCTATGATTTTGCTCGATTTTTAGAATTTTTAAAAAAACTCTTGAAGTATTCTAAGAGAAAAGTAGTATCTTTGCACTCTAGATCATATAAGTTGAGATCGGAAATATAGATAACACATACATATAAAGATAAAAAAAATGAGAACTGTTTACGAATTTTCTGTTAAAGACAGAAAGGGAAAGGATGTTTCCCTCAAGGAGTATGCCAACGAAGTGCTGCTCATCGTCAACACCGCCACAAAGTGTGGTTTCACACCTCAGTATGAGGAACTGGAGAAACTTTATGAGACCTATCATTCTCAGGGTTTCGAAATTCTTGATTTTCCTTGCAACCAGTTTGGCCAGCAAGCACCTGGTACAGATGAAAGCATTCATCAGTTCTGCAAGCTTACATACGGCACAGAGTTCCAGCGCTACAAGAAGATCAAGGTGAATGGAGACGATGCAGCCCCTCTTTTCAAATTCCTGAAAGAATGTAAGGGTTTCGCTGGTTGGGACGAGAGCCATCCTCTCTACCCTGTTCTCGACAAGATGTTGAGTGAGGCTGATCCTAACTACAAGGAGAGTGCCGATATCAAGTGGAACTTTACCAAGTTCCTCGTTAACAAGAAGGGTCAGGTTGTAGCCCGTTTCGAGCCTACCACAAGTTTCGATGTCATCGCTAAGGCTATCGAAGAGTGGTTGAACTTCTAATGAAAGATAGAACCCTCGAATAAAGAACAGATTTTCTAATTCTAAAATAACAGAGAATAGAATTTCAAAAATAAAAGAGAATAGAATCTCTAAATAAAAAGCCAGGTTGCTTTTCGCAGCCTGGCTTCTTTTATATGTGATATTGTTATTTCAATATATCTCAAAGAATAATTGTCAACTGTTTGCTATAAACTATTAACTGTTAACTATTAGTCAACCTTTGGCACATCCTTGAGGAACTGCTGGATTTCTTCATCACTTACTGAATAATTTTGCAAATCGCCATTGATAAAGCTATCGTAAGACGGCATATCGATAAGTCCATGACCTGAGAGACAGAACAGGATAACCTTCTCCTTGCCCTCTTCCTTAGCCTTCAGAGCCTCACGTATAGTGGCTGCAATCGCATGACAGCTCTCTGGAGCAGGAATGATACCCTCGGTCTGAGCGAAGAGCATACCTGACTTGAATGACTCCAGCTGAGGGATATCTACACCATGCAGGTAACCATCCTTCAGAAGCTGGGAGATAATCATGCCCGCACCATGATAACGGAGACCACCGGCATGAATGTTGGCAGGCTTGAAATCATGACCCAAAGTATACATTGGCAGCAATGGAGTATAACCTGCCTCATCACCGAAATCATACTCAAACTTACCGCGAGTCAGTTTAGGACAGCTCTCTGGCTCTGCAGCAATAAACTCAGTATGGCGCTCGCCTGTAAAGTTGTGACGGAGGAATGGGAAGGCAATACCACCGAAGTTACTACCACCACCAAAACAAGCAATCACCTGATCAGGATACTCACCTGCCATCGCCATCTGCTTCTCTGCCTCAAGACCGATAATGGTCTGATGAAGTGCCACATGATTGAGCACGGAACCCAGGGTATACTTACAGCCTGGTGTTGTGGTAGCCAGCTCAACAGCCTCACTGATAGCTGTACCGAGCGAACCAGGATGATGAGGATCGCGTGTGATGATATTCTTACCGGCACGTGTACTCATGGAAGGAGAACCCTCTACAGTGGCTCCAAACGTACGCATGATGCTGGAACGGTATGGTTTCTGCTGCATGGTAATCTTTACCTGATAAACCGCTGCCTCCAAACCGTAGAGCTTAGCTGCATAAGAAAGGGCTGCACCCCACTGACCTGCACCTGTCTCTGTAGTGACGTTGGTATCACCCTCCTGCTTACAGTAGTAGCACTGAGGAATCGCTGAATTGATTTTATGAGAGCCTAACGGGTTGATACTCTCATTCTTGAAGTAGATATGCGCTGGTGTACCAAGTGCCTCCTCAAGGGCATAAGCACGTACAAGAGGTGTTGAACGGTAGAAGGTGTACTTCTCCAACACATCTTCTGGAATGTCAATCCAGGCATGCTCTGTATCAAGTTCCTGCTTTGAGCACTCCTTATTAAATACGTGTGACAAGTCATCAGCACTCATTGGCTGGTGAGTCTGAGGGTTCAACGGTGGCAAAGGCTTGTTAGGCATATCTGCCTGAATGTTGTACCACTGAGTAGGAAGTTCCTGCTCACTTAAGATGTACTTTTTCTGTCTCATATTTATATATATGTTTAAAATTGTTGTATGCCAGAACAAAGGTACAAATAAAAAATGGAATAAAAAACTTTTTTATATGATTTTCCACTATTTTTTTATTTTTATTCAACAAATCAGTTAATTCTATAGGTATTATTTGTTACCAAAGTATACAATCAGTGTGATTTTTTGAATTTCAACCAAATATTACACCTAAAATATCAAATATTACCCCCACTATTATAACAGAAAATCGTATCTTGGCAACAGAAAAAATTCAACATGCGTTGTGAAACGCTTATCATCATCTTTTACTTATACAAAAAATAAAACATTGGAGCTCAATAGGGGTATTGAGATTCCAATGTTTTTTTTATGCATTAAACTGAAACAAATATTAACACATGTGGTCTTATTTATTTTCTTTTCAGTCTAAATCAGTCGTCTGTTTTATTGCCTGAATCAATCTGCGATATCTGATTCAGCAGGTTTATAGCCTGACCTACAGTCTTCACATCATTGATGCGAAGCATTCGCTTGTTGAATTTTTCTTTCAGAACACAGTCTTGAATATGACTGGTGACGTAAGCGAGAATGCGGTTAAACATCTGACTTCTGTAGAACGGACTGTTTACATTGCTCACAAACTGCATCTGCATATAGCCCTGCTTGAGAATAATCTTCTCACAGCCCAGTTTCTTGCCTACCCTACGCAGACCTACCACATGCATCAGTTCGTCTGCTTCATGAGGCACAGGACCGAAACGGTCTATCATACGCTTGCGGTAAGCTTCTACCTCCTCATCGCTCTCCAGGCGGTCCAGTTCACGATAAAGGAGCATACGCTCGCTGTCGCCCGGCACATAAGTCTGAGGGAAATACATCTCCAGATCGCTCTCTATGCCACAATCGTCAACGAAATCATCACCCGTAAGCTGGGCGCCTTCATCCATCTTCTCCTGATAAAGGTCACAGAACTCCTCGTTTTTCAACTCCGTTACAGCCTGAGAGAGAATCTTCTGGTAGGTTTCATAACCGAGATCTTCCATAAAACCGCTCTGCTCAGAACCCAGCAGATTACCCGCACCGCGGATATCCAGGTCCTGCATGGCAAGATTGAAGCCGCTACCCAGTTCACTGAACGTCTCCAGCGCCTCCAGACGGCGACGCGCCTCAGGAGTAAGTACACTCTTAGGTGGCGCCATCAGATAGCAGAAAGCCTTCTTGTTGCTTCTTCCTACGCGTCCACGCATCTGATGCAAGTCACTCAATCCGAAGTGATGAGCATCGCTCACGATAATCGTATTGGCATTGGATATATCGATGCCGTTCTCTACGATGGTGGTAGAAAGCAGTACATCATAATCATAATTGATAAAGCCCATGATGATTTTCTCCAGATCCTCAGGCTTCATCTGTCCGTGACCGATTGCTACCCTACAGTCAGGAATATGCTTCTCGATGAGCATCTTGAGCTCCGGAAGCTTGGATATTCTGTCGCATACGAAATAAACCTGTCCGTTTCGGCTCATCTCAAAGTTGATGGCATCGCAGATGACCTCACTACTAAACGTCACCAGTTCGGTATGAATCGGATATCGGTTAGGTGGCGGAGTGCGCATGATGCTCATATCCCGGGCGCCCATCAGAGAGAACTGGAGGGTACGCGGAATCGGAGTGGCACTCATCGTAAGTGTATCGACATTCACCTTGAGCTGACGGAGTTTTTCTTTGGTAGACACGCCGAACTTCTGCTCTTCATCGATGATGAGCAGTCCCAGGTCATGCCATTTCACGGTCTTGGATATCAGCTTATGTGTACCTATCAGGATATCTATCTTACCCTCTTTCAGGTCGTCAAGCACCTCTCTGGTTTCCTTCGTTGTACGGGCTCTACTGAGATAGTCTACCCTTACAGGCATGCCTTCCAGACGTTTCTTGAAGGTCTGATAGTGCTGAAAAGCCAGAACGGTAGTAGGCACCAGCACCGCAACCTGCTTGCTGTCGCACGCCGCCTTGAAGGCTGCACGGATGGCAACTTCAGTCTTGCCGAAGCCCACATCGCCACAAACCAGACGGTCCATCGGTCTGCCGCTCTCCATATCCTTCTTTACCTCCTGGGTAGCCTTATTCTGGTCTGGCGTATCTTCATAGAGGAAGGAAGCCTCCAGCGTATGCTGCAGATAATTGTCGGCACTGAAGGCGAATCCCTTCTCGCGCCGGCGCTGGGCATAGAGTTTGATGAGATCGCGCGCAATGTCTTTGATTCGCTTCTTAGCCTTGTCCTTGAGCTTATCCCAGGCTCCTGTGCCCAGTGTAGACAGGCGAGGCGGAGTACCGGTATCGCTGCGGCGGTATTTGCTGATTTTATAAAGCGAGTGGATAGAAACATCCACCTTGTCATTGTTCGTATAGACGATGCGGATCATTTCCTGATAGCTGTTGCCCGCAGGAACCCTTACCAGACCGCCAAATTTACCGATACCGAAGTCTACATGCACGATAAAATCGCCCACTTCCATCTCCTGCAGTTCCTTCATGGTGAGTGCCATCTTGCCGGTTCTCGCCTTATCTGAGCGCAGGTTATACTTGTGGAAACGGTCGAATATCTGATGATCGGTAAAGAAACAGCACTTCTTGTCGTGATCAGTAAAGCCTTCATGAAGCGTCTTGTCTACCGGCGTAAAACGGATGGCGTAACGCTTCAGTTCTTCGCTTTCAAAGATATCCTTCAGGCGCTGTTGCTGCTTCTGGCTATCTGCCAATATATATAAGGTGTAACCCTGGAGCTGGAAATCCTCCAGAGTCTGGCAAAGCAAATCGAAATTCTTATGGAAAAGAGGCTGTGGAGCGATATTGAAAGGTATCACTGCCGAACTCTCTGACGGAGCAACCTTACCGAACTCGATGCGGAGATGAGCCGCTACAGCCTTCTTGAAATCGAGCTGAGAAACGAGATTAAGCTCGGTCTTCATCTCATGTCTGATGCGCTCTGCCTCCACCTCAGTGGCTCCCTCCAGCTGCTCGGTAAGGCTCTGCGAAGAGAAGCCTTCGGTATAAATCTGACCGATGCGGTCGCAAACGAAAGAGAGGTCTTTCGCTACGACTGGCGTACTTTCAGAGAGAAAATTGAGGAAACACTGTTTGTTGCTCTCGATATGGGCGAGTTCGGGCACGATTTCTATCTCTGTGCGCTTCACCTGCGAGAGCTGGGTCTCTACATCAAAGGTACGGATGGTGTCAATCTCATCGCCGAAGAAGTCGATACGGAACGGATATTCGCAGCTGTAGGAATAGACATCGAGGATGCTTCCACGTACGGCAAACTGACCCGGTTCATAGACATAATCGGTTTCTTTGAGTTCGAAATCGCGCAGGGTATGAACCACATCGGTCTGAGCAATCTGCTGACCTACAGCCAGTTTCAGAATCCGTTCATCCAGATTCTGCTTAGCCACAACGAGTTCTGCCAGTGCATCGGGATAAGTGACAATCAAGAAATGCCCTCCCGAAGAGAGGCGCGCCAGCACCTCGGTACGCAGGATTTCATTTGCAGCATCACGCTGCCCGTATTTCACGGCACGCCGATAACTGGAAGGGAAGAAGAAGACCTTCTCCTGCCCAATCATCTGAGTGAGATCGTGATAAAAATAGCCTGCTTCATCGGCATCATCCAGTACGAAGAGCACCGAACGTCTCATCTTTCCCTGCAGAGAAGCAAAGAACATCGGAGCCGAAGAGCACAACAAGCCCTGGAGAAAAATGGAATGAACCGACTTCTTCCCCATCAAATCAAAGAGGGCATCCGCCTGTGGCGAACGCCCGTATGTTTTTTCTATCTTTTGGATTTCCATCCAAGTACTGATTAGTGATTACAGATTAGTGATTACTGATTACCGAGTAGTGATTACTGATTATTAATCTTTCTTCGGATATTTCTTGAACCAGCCATCCAGGCGCAGTCGCATCACACCAAAGAAAGCCTCACCGAAGATGCCACCACTCATCTTGCTCACACCTTCACGACGGTTGACAAAGATGACAGGTACCTCCTTGATTTTGAAACCAATGCGATAAGCGGTGTACTTCATCTCTATCTGGAAAGCATAGCCCTTAAAGCGGATTGCATCCAAATCGATGGTTTCCAACACTTTACGGCGATAGCAGACGAATCCGGCTGTAGTATCATGCACCTTGAAACCGGTTACGATACGCACGTATTTAGAAGCGAAATAGCTCATCAATACACGTCCGATAGGCCAGTTGACCACATTCACACCCGAAATATATCTTGAACCTACAGCTACATCATAGCCCTCATCGTGAGTTGCCGCATAGAGACGTGGCAAATCATTAGGATCATGGCTGAAATCGGCATCCATCTCAAAGATGAAGTCATAGCCCTGCTTCAATGACCATTTGAAGCCCATGATATAGGCAGTACCCAAACCGAGCTTACCCGAACGCTCCAGAATATGCAGATGACCGGCAAACTCATTAGCCATCAAGCCCTTGACGATGGCAGCAGTACCGTCAGGACTTCCGTCATCGATAACGAGGATATCAAACTGCTTTTCGAGACCGAAGACAGCACGGATGATTTTCTCGATGTTTTCCTTCTCATTATATGTAGGAATGATTACTATGCTATCACTCATAACTTCTTCTAATTTTAATGATTCTGATACTAAATAATGTAATACAGATGCAAAATTACAACTTATTTTTGAAAAAACAAGCGAAAAACCGAAATTATTGGTCCGGATTCTCTACAAAGCCCTGATATTTCTTGTCAAGTCCGTTCATAATCGCCTCATAGCTCTTATTCATCTGGTTCTTGATATTGTCAGCTCCCTTGCCAATCGGCTCAATAGGCTCATGAATAGTGAGCTTCAGAGGATGCCAGAAAGCCCAGTAGATGTCCTTCATACGAGGCTTCACATCGAAACTGCCATTGATGGTAAGCGGACATACCGGCAACTGCAGTTCATCGGCAAGCATGAAAGCGCCACGGCGAAACACGCCCATGTGACCCGTAAACGTGCGGGCACCTTCAGGGAATACCACCAGCGACATACCCTCTTTGAGCACCTCGCGAGCACGGTCATAAGAAGCGCGGATCTTCGAAGGTCCGCTCTTGTCTACAAAGATGTGATGCGCATACTCACAGGCAATACCGATGAGAGGCACTTTGCGCAAGCCCTTCTTCATCATCCACTTGAAGTTTCTGCCCAGGAAGCCGTAAATCAGGAAGATATCGAAAGCACCCTGATGATTGGCAACGAAAACATAACTCTGGTTCTTCTTGAGATGCTCACGTCCCTCTACTTTTACAGGCAGAAGGAGGATGCGGACCCAAAGACAAGCCCAATACTTGCCAGGATAATAGCCCCAGAAATGACCATTACCCAGCATGCATCCCAAAACAGTAGTTAAACTGGTTAAAACGCTAGCCAACAAGAGGATAGGCAAGCATATCACAAGCTGATACAGACGATATAAGTACTTCATTTTTTTATTAAGAATGAATAATTTAACACTCAACATTTAACACTCAACACTCCTTATTTTCTCTTTAGTGTGATGACCACGATTTCTGCCGTAGCCCCGATGCGGATTGGAACGGTACCGCCCAGACCCGATGTGGTATAGAGTTGGCAACCTTCCTCTTCGAAGAGGCCGTAATCATAAGGAGTGAACATCGACGGACGCAAGCCCAGTACGCTGATCTGACCCGCATGCGTATGACCGCTCAATGTAAGCTGCGGTGCTACAACCAGCGAATCCTTCCTGTCCGGTCCAATCACATCGCCATCCTCATCCTTCTCCTTATTAATAGTAGAAGGCCAGGTCTCGCGCCATTGCTTTGGCATATGCTGCAGCATCAGCACGAAAGAGCCCGGTCTGATGCCATACAGCGCCTTCCTTACGTTGGTGCGCTTTGGCTTGTCATAGTTCTCTGTACCAGCCACATAGATACTGTCAGCGCCTCTATGCACCGCCACATGTTCATTCATCAGCAGGTGCCATCCGCAACTCCGCTGGAAGTTCTGCATCCGCTTCTCTAATGCAGCTATCTCCTGCTCGTCATCTACATCCATATAATAGGTGTAATCGTGATTGCCCAGCACACTCATCACGCCGTCTCTGGCTTTCAGACTGCTGAGCAACGCCTGATACTTAGGCAGTTCATCGGGTGTAACATTCTGTAAATCACCCGTAAAGCAAATCAGATCAGGCTTCTCGGCATTGATGCTGTCGATATCGCGCTGAGGCAGATGACCACGCCAGCCATAGTATGACCCGAGATGGATGTCGCTGAACTGAACGATGCGATAGCCCTCGAAAGACTTCGGCAGATTGGGTACATAGATGGTGATTCGCTTGACCTGCATCTTAGGAAATCCTTCGGTAAATCCGTAGATAAAGCAGAAGAACGCCACCGCCCCCACTACCAGACCGAGGAGCTTGCCCCAGTTGCGATGGCCGTGGAGAAGCCTCATACAGCACCAGCCGAAGACACTGAACAGACTGAAGACAAACTGCGGCACCGCACATACTGCCATCATTACAAACCAGATGTCGACGAGCACCGGATTGCGGGGCAGGAAGTTGGGCAGCATCGTGATATACGCGCTGTAGGCGATAACCACAAGAGCCGGCAACCAGAAAAGCACCCGCTGCCAGAGGCTCTTCAGCCGTAACTTGCCATACCTTTTATATATCCACAGATACGGCAACAGGGTGAATACCACTACGGGTATCAATATTCTTGCTATCATTTCTTGATCAAACTTGATTGAAGATACGTTTTCATTGCCTGCACGGGCACACCTCTGCGCTGTGCATAGTCGCGAAGCTGGTCGTCTCCTATCCGTCCCAGTTCAAAATACCGTGCCTTGGGATGTGCAAACATCAGCCCCGAAACACTGGCATGAGGCGTCATCATACCGCTTGTGGTGAGCCGGATGCCCACCTGACTCATATCGATGAGCTGGTCGATGATGAAGTTGGCACTGGTATCGGGCAGCGAAGGATATCCGATAGCCGGACGGATGCCCTGATAGCGCTCCTGATGCTGGTCTTCGATGCTCAGCTGCTCGTCAGGAGCATAGCCCCAGATGCTGCGTCTCACCTCTTCGTGCAACTTCTCTGCCGTGGCTTCAGCCAACCGGTCGCAGAGCGTCTGTGCCATCATATTGAGGTAGTCGTCCGTGCGATATTTCTTCTCCAGGCCACCATCCACCGTCGTACAGAAGATCCCCAGCCGGTCTGTTATTCCGCTGCCCAGAGGACGGATGAAATCAGCCAGACAGAGATTGGGTTCCCCCTGAGCCGCCGGATGCTGCTGACGGAGCATCGGGAAGCGGACTTTCTGCCCTTCCAGCCAGATATCATCCCCCTCGCTGTTCGCCTCGAAGAGTCCGAAGACGGCATAGGTATGATATTCGCCTTCCCATGAATGGAGCATATCGAGCGCCTCTGCCTTCAGTTTTTCCTTTTCCTCACGAGGTTTGCCGCTCAATCCCCAGGCATGATAGAAGTATAGCCAGTTGATATATGGCTCTATTTCGCTTATATTGTATACTATTTTTCGCATCTGATACGATATTTTATTTTACAATCCCCGTAAGATTTCCATTTTTCAGGAATTGCTTCTGAACTCCAGTTCCTCTCCTCTACTGGCGGCATCAAACACGCCTCTGTCGTAGATAAGACGACCGTTACAGAAAGTCTGTTCCACTTTCCATGCAAACTCGTCACCCTCTACAGGGCTCCATTTACACTTGCTCTGAATCACCTCTTCGGTCACCTTCCAAGGCTCTCCCTTGCGCACCACAACGATATCTGCCTTATAACCCGGACGCAGGAAACCGCGCTGACAGATATGGAACAGACGGGCTGGATTATGGCACATCAGTTCAACCAGACGCTCGATACTGATTACCTTTTCGTCAACAAGTTTCAGCATGCTTACCAGTGAGAACTGTACCATCGGCATACCTGATGCAGCCTTGGCACAACCGCCCTGCTTATCCTTCAGCTGATGAGGAGCGTGATCGGTTCCTACTACAGTTATCTTACCATTACTCAGCGCCTTACGCAAAGCATCACGGTCTACAACGGTCTTTACAGCGGGGTTGCATTTGATGCGCGCACCCTTCACAGCATAGTCTTTATCCGAGAATATGAGATGAGCCACAACTGCCTCACCTGTAATATTTTCATCCTTACCAAAGAACTCCAGTTCCTTAGCCGTAGTAACGTGAGCGATATGGAGATGCGCCCCGCTTTCCTTAGCCAGCTGCACCGCCAGACGGCTGCTTTCATAGCAAGCCTCCTCGCTGCGGATTTCCGGATGATGCTCTACGGCAGGATCCTCACCCCATTTTTGCTTAGCCAGCTGCATGTTGCGGTTGATGATTTCAGTATCCTCGCAGTGGGTCATCACTGGCAAATCCAACTCTTTCGCCTTCTTGAAGATAGCCTGCAGAGCCTCATATTTATCCACCAGCATATTGCCCGTACTGGAGCCCATAAAGAGTTTGATTCCCGGAATATGATGCGTATCGAGCTGCTCAAAATCATTTACATTGTCATTGGTAGCACCAAAGAAGAAACTGTAGTTTACATGACTCTTCTCAGCGCCCAGCTGCCGCTTCGCCTGCCAAGCCTCCAGAGTGGTAGTCTGAGGCACCGTGTTAGGCATCTCGAAATAGCTGGTCACACCGCCAAAGGCAGCTGCACGGCTTTCGCTCTCGATGTCAGCCTTCTGCGTAAGTCCCGGCTCACGGAAGTGAACATGATCATCAATCACACCCGGCAAAACAAAACACCCCGAGGCATCGATGACTTCATCGTAATTGCCACGGGGTGCCTCGCCTTCATATATCTCCTTGATAAATTCACCATCCAACAAGAGGTCGCCCACAAAAGAGCGACCCTCATTTATAATGGTTCCATTCTTGATTAATTTCATACTTCTAAACTTATAAAATGAAGAGTTTTACAAGATGTTAATGCCCAAGAACTCGAAAGAGTCCTGTTTCTACTCCTGACCTTCCTGTTTCTCAGGAATTGTAGGCGCAGCCAGTTCGTTGGCTGTAGGTGCCGGAGCCGCATCAGGATTTACCTGTGGAGCCGCTTCCATCTCTGGCTGCATGCCGCTCTGCGCATCTCGGGTACCGTTCATAATCTCCTGATTTTCTTGAGCTTTCTTATAATAGTCCTTTACATAAGGATCGTTCTTGAAATAATCGGTAGCCTTGCTCATGATGTCCTCAATCCAAGGAGAGAGCATCGGATACTGATTGCCCATCGTAACGAGGAAGAAGACGCCCGGACCCAACACATTATTGAAGTTGTCGGTAACAAACGAAGTGATGAGCTTGTCTTCCTGCTCAGAGAGGCGGATGGATTCCTCGTTCAGCTGCTTGTTGACAGCCACCATGTCGCTACCGTTCATGATAGCCTGGTCGTGCTTGTGTACCAGTTCGCGCAACTGATTCTGAATCTGCTGGTATTTCTTGAAGAAGCCGAAGAGCTTATCGTTCATCGGAGTGCCACTTACTACCTGCTGTGTATCATCGAGCTTCACCGTAATGCTTCCACTCTCCAGTACCAGCGGCAGCACAGGGTCATTATCCATAAAAATATTCGCCATCTTCATAGAGTCGACAGAGCCCTGAAAATGGAACTGTCCGTGTACTACATCGCAAGAATCCACGTTCTTGAAATCGTTGTTTTCCAGTATCTTAAGGTACAGCATGCGTCCGTCTAGAGTACTTACGTTAGAAGTACCCGAGATATCGTAACTGTTGGCACAAGATGCTAGTGCCATCAAGGCAATGAATGCGTAAAATATTCTATTCATAAGCTTTCTATATCACTTTCGGTGAACAAAAGTACAATCTTAATTTGAACTGACGAAATAAATCGCATCAATTTAATTCATTCTTACAAGATTTATGTTTTATTTGCACTCCTGTTGGTCACCGAAAGCTTTTTTCTCGTCCTTTCTATATTACTGGTTGTTTTCCTTCTTCAGTTCGTGAGAAATGCGATGCGTGGTATACAGCTCCAGAAGGGCTGCGATGAGAAGGAAGACTACCCACTTATTATAGAAATAGGTGATATAGGTCTCATAGTTCTCAAACCAGCGGCGCAGGAAAGCATACACTGTATCTACCATCGAGATGCCCGAGAGCACGAAGAAGATGTCTGCTACATACTGCATTCTCTTCAGGCGATGGATAACCAGCGAAGACCCCTCATAGACCTGCATCGCCTGCATCACGCTGAAGAGTATGGTGCCCAACAGGAATCCCCAGCTCGTTATCTGCACCAGCTGCGGATGTGAAAAACCAAATGCAAAGCACGCCGCACCGACAACCATCAGCACGCCGCCCAGCAAGAAAATAACACTTTCCAGTTTACTCAATTGTTTCATTTTCGTCTTGTTCGTTAGTTTTTTCCGGAATATCCGAACTCAATACAAAGATGTCTTCATCATCAGCCTTCATGAAATAACGCTGGCGGGCTATCTTCTCAAATGCCCGCACACCATGCTGCATATCACGCAGGGTATGCTTGTCGCTTTCATACTGCTCACGATATTTTTCTATCTCCGAACGGAGCGTAGCTATCTCTATCTGGTACCTAATGTGCTGTCTTACACTGTTGTCGTCAACCACACCAACTACCAGAACACCCGCTACAATCACTATAAGATACTTATAATGAGCGAGATAATTCCATATAATACCAAGTTTTTTACTCATTTCTTCCGAATTTGTTTGCAAAGATAATATTTTTTTGTTATCTTTGCATCATCAATTAAGAAAAAATAATGGAAGAGTATATAGTTTCTGCAAGAAAGTACCGTCCGATGACCTTCGATTCGGTTGTCGGACAGAGTGCATTGACCACCACTTTGAAGAATGCAGTGAAGAGCGGCAAGCTGGCGCACGCCTACCTTTTCTGCGGTCCGAGAGGTGTGGGAAAGACCACTTGTGCCCGCATTTTTGCGAAGGCAATCAACTGCGAGCACCCTCGCGAAGACGGCGAGGCATGCAACGAATGTGAGAGCTGCCGTGCCTTCAATGAGCAGCGTTCCTACAACATCTTCGAGCTGGATGCTGCCAGCAACAACGGTGTTGACCAGATTAAGGTTCTGATGGAGCAGACCCGCATCCCGCCTCAGGTGGGCAAGTATAAGGTGTTTATCATCGACGAGGTCCACATGCTCTCTACAGCCGCCTTCAACGCCTTTCTCAAGACGCTGGAGGAGCCGCCTCAGCATGTCATCTTCATCCTCGCCACAACCGAGAAGCATAAGATTCTGCCTACCATCCTGAGCCGATGCCAGATTTACGACTTCGAGCGAATGACGGTGGCCAACACGATCAACCACCTGAAGATGGTGGCTGAGAAGGAAGGCATACAATATGAAGAGCAGGCGCTCGCCGTGATAGCCGAAAAGGCAGACGGAGGTATGCGCGATGCCCTCTCTATCTTCGACCAGGCTGCCAGCTTCTGCATGGGCAACATCACTTACCAGAAGGTGATCGAGGACCTGAACGTGCTCGACAGCGACAATTATTTCCGCCTGGTAGACCTGGCTCTGGAGAACAAGGTGGCAGAGATGATGGTAACGCTCGACGGCATTCTGAGCCGCGGTTTCGATGGCGGCAACATGATTCAGGGTCTTGCCCAGCACGTGCGCAATGTGATGATGGCGAAGGACCCTCAGACCCTGCCTCTGCTCGAAACCAGCGATGACCAGAAAGCCAAGTTCCAGGCTCAGGCCCAAAAGGCGCCTACACCTTTCTTATATAAGGCGCTGGAACTGATGAACCAGTGCGATATCCATTACCGCGCCAGCAGCAACAAGCGATTACTGGTAGAACTCACCCTGATACAGATAGGCCAGATTACGCAGCCTGAGGATCAGGATGTGCCTAGTGCGGGGCGTACGCCCAATAGATTAAAATCCCTGTTTCAGAAACTTCTGGCTCAGTCTAAGCTTGCCTCTCAGGGTGCAGGTTCTGAGCCTTCTGGCAGCAGCGAAAACCGGTCTTCACAGCCGGGAGCGTCTGCTGCTACAGCTACTGCTGTGCCTTCTTCCGGAGCCTCAGCAGCCGCTTCTGCAGCTTCCAATGCTGCATCTTATTCTGCATCTGCCACCGCATCCGCACCGGTCTCTTCAGAGGGTTCTGCCTCTGCCGGAACTGTTGATGCAGCATCGCCTCACAAGCCACGACTCAAGAATCTCAACCTGGGCGGCATCGGCATGACCTTCTCTAACCTGAAGAAGAGGGATGAGAACCTGCGCCGCCAGCACAGTCCTTACGATGATGCCAATGAGGAAAAAGCGACCATCACGGGCGACCAGAACGAGTTCACCCAGGAGCAGGTGGAAGCAACATGGTTCAGTATGTGCATGAGAATGCAGAACAAGTTGGATTTCATAGGCTTAGCCAACCGAATGAAGAGTATCGTACCGAAGATAACCAACTATCCGCAGATTGAGGTTATCATCAACAACCAGCTCTTGCTGGATGAGGTTTTGAACATCAAGAACCGTATTCTCAAGACTTTCGTCCTAGGTCTGCACAACAGCGAGCTGACCATCAACTACCGCCTTGCCGAACAGGAAGAGATGGGCAAGATTCTGACCAAGAATGAAGTTCTGGAACTTCTTATGGAGAAGAACCCTGCGATGAAAAAACTCACAAAGGACCTGGATCTGGTTATGACGTAAAAGACACTTCACACGATACGAAATTCTCCACTCCATGTAGGACAACCTATACGGAGTGGAGAAAATTGTTTTACAAATATCAGAAGCCTGGCACTTTAAGAGATATAGAAAAGTAAAGATCTAAGGCGTTACCGTGTGACAGTTGTGACAGTTGTGACAGTTTTCAGCGGAGGGGGTATATTGCAAGTTTGCAGCTATCAAATTATAAGTATATATATTTAAATTATTATATATATTTATATATATAATAATTTACCTCTAAAAAAAGGGAAGGAGGGGGTAGGCGCTGAAAACTGTCACAACTGTCACACTGTAACGCTTTCTGGGTAAAAAGGAAGTAGTCAGAAGAAATGGCTTTTCTTATAGCATCTCATTGTTCTCTTGCTCAAAACACACAGAGAAACATTTTACAAAATATAGTTTTCTCCCCCGCAACTCTACGACTTTTTTTGTTTAACTACGAAAGCCGGAATGTTAAAATCGGTTTAACATAACTCTGCAGGGTGAAATTTGACGGTTCGGAGATTTTGATGTACTTTTGCACCATCGTTAAAAAGATTCCCGTAAAGCGCAGACCTTGATGTCGCGAAACACGACATCAAGGTTTTACACCAAATGAAATGCAAGGGTTGACGTCGTGAAACGCGACACCAAACTTTTACGACCCGCGAAATGCAAGGGTTGACGCTGTAAAACACAGCTTCAAGGTATAAAACAAAAAAAGCCCCCGATGCAGAAAAGCACCGGGAGCCTTCGTAAGCAAATTATTATTATCTTAAAAAGATCAACTGAATATGCAGCACATCACAGTACACACCATGACGCACCGGCAGAAAGGCTTAAATGAGGTTCATGCCCGCTTCCTCAGCCTCCTTGCGCATCTCCTCAGGCCAGATGCTAGCCTGGATTTCACCAATGTGAGCCTTATGAAGCAATACCATACACAGACGGCTCTGACCGATACCGCCACCAATGCTCAGAGGCAACTTGTCGTTCAGGAGCTGCTGATGGAAGTAAAGCTTCTCTCTATCCTCCTTGCCCTCCAGCTTAAGCTGACGCAGCAGACTCTCCTTGTCAACACGGATACCCATAGAACTGAGCTCGAAACTGCGACCCAGAACAGGATACCAGATAAGGATATCACCATTCAGTCCCACCTTGCCGTTCTCAGCCACGGTGCTCCAGTCATCATAGTCAGGAGCTCGGCCATCATGCTTCTTGCCATCGCTCAACTTGCCGCCAATGCCCTCTACAAATACAGCGCCATACTTCTTGCAGATTTCATCCTCGCGCTCCTTAGGAGAAAGGCCTGGATACATATCGAGCAAATCCTGCGCATGAATGAAATGAATATCCTTAGGCAGGAAAGGCTTCAGCTGAGGATAATGCTCGCAAGCCAGGAACTCGGTACGCAGGATGGCACCATAGATGCGGCGCACGATATTCTCGAGGAAGGCGATGGTACGGTCTTCCTTGGTAATCACAGCCTCCCAGTCCCACTGGTCAACATAGAGCGAATGAAGATTATCCAATTCCTCGTCAGCACGGATGGCGTTCATATCAGTATATACGCCATAAGCAGGCTCAATCTCATACTCGGCAAGCGTCAGTCGCTTCCATTTGGCAAGAGAATGAACCACCTCAGCCTGGGCATCACCCAAATCCTTGATAGGGAAACTTACAGGGCGCTCTACGCCGTTCAGGTCATCATTGATACCCAAACCCTTCAATACGAAGAGCGGAGCGGTAACGCGACGCAGACGGAGCTCGGTGCTCAGGTTTTGCTGGAAGAATTCTTTTATCATTTTAATACCCATTTCGGTCTGGCGCATATCCAGCAGCGCCTTGTACCCTTCAGGTTTTATCAAATTGCTCATTTTTATTTCATATTTAGTATTTGCGCTGCAAAGGTACAAAATAATAATTAATCTGCAAGCATTTTTCCGTATTTTTTCGCAAAATGATAGCATTTTTAAGTTTTTTAGTAGCATTTTGTAGAACAATTTGCAAATACACATTATATATATGAAAAAATCTGCCCCAAATATTTGGTTATTTCAAATAAAAGCAGTAATTTTGCAGTCGACTTCCGTTTCGATGTCATACAACCGGAGAAACGGGCGTCAGAAAGAGGGTCTCGTAGCTTAGCTGAATAGAGCGTCAGATTCCGGTTCTGAAGGTCGTGGGTTTGAATCCCACCGAGATCACCCCCAAAAACAAAAATGATTAATAATTGAAAACATGGATTTAGTAGAACGATTTATAAACTATACGAAATTCGACACACAGTCGAGCGAAGAATCGACCAGCGTGCCTAGTACGGCAAAACAGCTCGAATTTGCCAAGTACCTGAAAAAGGAACTTGAAGACGAAGGACTGAGCGATGTCGAAATGGATGACATGGGCTATATCTATGCCACCCTGAAGAGCAATACCAAGAAAAAGACTCCTACCATCGGATTTATTTCACACATGGATACATCGCCTGATGCCAGCGGAAAGGATGTTAAGGCGCGCGTCATCAAAAACTATGACGGCAACGACATCGAGCTGAGCCCGGGCATCATCTCAAGCGTTGAGACTTTCCCAGAGCTGAAGGCTCACAAGGGAGAGGATATCATCGTGACAGACGGTACTACCCTGCTGGGTGCTGACGACAAGGCGGGCATCGCAGAAATCGTACAGGCTATGTGCTATCTGCGCGACCACGATGAAATCAAGCACGGAGATATCCGCGTAGGTTTCAATCCTGACGAGGAAATCGGTATGGGTGCGCATCATTTCGATGTAGAGAAGTTTGGCTGCGACTGGGCGTACACCGTAGATGGCGGCGACCTGGGCGACCTGGAATATGAGAACTTCAATGCTGCCGGAGCTAAAATCATCATCAAGGGCGTGAGCGTTCATACAGGCTATGCCAAGGGCAAGATGGTGAATGCAAGCCGACTGGCTGTGGAATTCCAGAACATGATTCCTGAGAACGAGACTCCTGAGCAGACTGAAGGCTACCAGGGCTTCTACCACCTTATCGGCATCGAGAGCCGCTGCGAGGAGGCAAAGCTCAGCTACATCATCCGCGATCACGACCGCAATAAGTTTGAAGACCGCAAGGACTTCATCGAGGACTGCGTGAACAAGATGAACGAGAAGTATGGCGACGGAACCGTAAAGGCGGTTATCTACGACCAGTACTATAATATGAAGGAGAAGATTGATCCTAACATGCACGTCATTGATATCGTGCTCAGAGCGATGCAGGAGAGTGGCGTTCCGCCTCGTGTAGAGCCTATCCGCGGCGGTACCGACGGAGCCCAGCTGAGCTTCAAGGGTCTGCCTTGTCCGAACATCTTCGCCGGCGGTGTCAACTTCCACGGTCCTCACGAGTTTGTGAGCATCCAGGTAATGGAGAAGGTAGTGAAGACCATCGTGAAGATAGCGGAAATTACAGAAGAATTTAATGATTAATACAGATATGGGGAATTTAGACACATCTAAATTCCCCTTTTTCATAAACAGAAAAATATGGCTGAAATTCCATTCTTAGTAAAAGACCTCGCCCTCATCCTGATGGTGGCAGGCATCGTAACCCTCATCTTCAAAAGGCTCAAACAGCCGCTGGTGCTGGGATACATCATGGCGGGATTCCTGGTTTCGCCACACATGCCCTACACCATGTCGGTAGTCGACGAAACGGATATCCAGACCTGGGCCGACATCGGTGTCATCTTCACCCTCTTCTCGCTCGGTCTCGACTTCTCGTTCAAGAAAATCGTGAAGATGGGCGCTTCTCCCATCATCGCCACCGTGGTTATCGTGTTCTGCATGATGATGCTGGGCATCAGCGTAGGCCACGGCTTCGGCTGGGGAAGGATGGACTGCATCTTCCTGGGCGGTATGCTCGCCATGAGCTCCACCACTATTATATATAAGGCATTCGATGATATGCGGCTGCGCACCCAGAAGTTTGCCTCGATGGTGATGAGCGTGTTGATACTGGAAGATATCCTGGCTATCGTGATGATGGTGATGCTGTCGGCGATAGCGAGCGGAAGCAGTCCCGACGGCGGGCAGATGCTTGCCTCTATCGTGAAGATTGGCTTCTTTCTGGGCGTGTGGTTTATCGTGGGCATCTTCGCCATTCCGTGGTTCCTGCGTTCGGTAAGGAAACTTATCAATGCCGAAACCCTGCTCATCGTTTCGCTGGGTCTGTGCTGCGGCATGGCGGTACTGAGCACCAAGGTGGGGTTCAGCAGCGCCTTCGGAGCCTTCGTAATGGGCAGCATACTGGCAGAAACCATTGAGGCAGAGAAGATTATCAAACTCGTAGAACCGGTAAAGAATCTCTTCGGAGCCATCTTCTTCGTATCGGTAGGTATGCTGGTAGACCCGAAGATTCTGATAGAATATGCCGTTCCTATCCTCGCCCTGGTGGGCACGATACTGGTAGGTCAGGCGATATTCGGCACCTTCGGATTCATGCTCGGAGGCGAGTCGCTGAAGTCGGCGATGCGCTGCGGTTTCTCGATGGCTCAGATTGGTGAGTTTTCTTTCATCATCGCCTCGCTGGGTCTGTCGCTCGGCGTCATCAGCAAGTTCCTCTATCCGGTAGTGGTAGCGGTGAGCGTCATCACCACCTTCCTTACACCTTATATGATTCGTCTTGCCACACCTACCTATCAGGTAATGGAGAAACATCTGCCCGACAAACTCATCCATATTCTGAACCATTTTGCGATGAGCCATCCCCAGACGCAGCAACAGAGCAAGTGGAAATCGCTGATCCGCCAGATGCTGGTCAACACCACCGCCTACTCTATCCTCTCGGCAGCCGTCATCGCCCTGATGTTCACCTTCGTGCTGCCGCTGATGCGCAATCTGCTGCCCGGCTGGCATCTCCACTGGTATGCCAACGCCATCACCGGTCTGCTCACCGTCCTGTTCATCTCACCGTTCCTGCGCGCCATCGTGATGAAGAAGAACCACAGTGCCGAGTGGAAACGCCTCTGGGTGGAGAGCAGCATCAACCGCGTGCCGCTGCTCTTTACGGTGTTCGTGCGCTTCATGATAGCACTGGCTTTCATCTTCTATATCATCAATTTCCTCTCGCGCTTTACCAATGCGCTAATTGTCTGCATCGGTGCCGCCGTGGTGATGCTGATGATAACATCCCGCCGCATCAAGAAGCGTAGCATCGTGATGGAGCGCGTCTTCGTCCACAACCTGCGTTCGCGCGATATTGCGGCTCAGGTGAACGGCGAAAAGCGGCCGCTCTACGAGGGCAGACTGCTAGACCGGGATATCCACATCAGCGAATTTGAAGTGCCTGAAGACAGCAGTTGGACTGGCAAATCGCTGAGAGAGCTGCATCTGCGCCAGCGTTTCGGTGTTGACATGAGCAGCATTCGCCGCGGTTCCCACCGCCTGAACATCCCGAACGGCGACATGATCATCTTTCCGGGCGACAAGCTGCAGGTAATCGGCAACGACGACCAGCTGCAGAAATTCAATACCGCCCTGCAGAGCGACCTGCTGCCTGAGGAGGCTGAAATAGAAAAGCGCGAAATGAAACTCAGCCAGCTCATCATCAGTGGCGGCAGCGAATTCCTGGGAAAGACGCTGATAGAAAGCGGAATAAGGGATAAATACAACTGTATGGTTGTAGGACTGGAAGAAGGTCGTGAGAATCTGACGCACGTATCCCCTACCCGAGTCTTCAAGAAGGGAGACATCATCTGGATAGTGGGAGAAGAAGCAGATTTGAAGAGAATCAAAAATTAAATAAAAGAACTTTCGTAAGTAAGCTCCATACGCCCTGAAAGGGCAGAAGCTCCTAGCCCAGGGCAGCGCCCTGGGTATAGTAGCAGTCAGCAAGACGCCCTGTAAGGGCAAAAGCTTTATTATCACTAAGTATTTTAAAGCTTTTGCCCTTACAGGGCGCATGTTTATTATTATATTTTATACCCAGGGCGCTGCCCTGGGCTAGGAGCTTCTGCCCTTTCAGGGCGTGCCGGGAACAACCAGATTACTTCACGGTGATATGGAAGCAGCCCTGCTTCACCTCATATTTGATATAGCAGCGGTTCTTGTTGCGGAAATCGCGGAGCACCTCGGAGAACACCCATTTCAGAGTATCATTCTGCACCTGGCGGCGAGGCTGTTCACGGGTCTGAATCTGCTTATAGCGGTTGTAACAGATATCGAAGGTAGTACCATAAAGATGGCACGAATTCTCGGTAGCATTACCGTTTCGGGTACGCAGTTTCGCCACATCATCCTTGGTACGCAGAATGCTCGTCACGATAATCTTATGCAGCGGAATGCCCTTGATCTGCAACGAATCGAAATAGGCGCGACCAATATCCTGGAGCAGCACAGAGGCACGAGGCACCAGGTAAGGAATGCTGTTGTTCAGCTTGTCGACATAAAAGAAAGGATTGCTGCCCACATACACCAGCTTGCCCTTGCTGTTCTCCGCCTCCAGACGGTTCTGCACCGGTTTCACGCCGTGCTTTGTAGCCGCCAGAATCTGCACATCCTGCTGGTCGGGGAAAGTATTGCCGAAATGAGGCACCGAGAAGATGCGATGCTTTACCTCCTTGCCATCCTTGTCGAAGAAGATAGAAGGCTTGCCGCTCTGTGCCGTATCAGGCATAACAGAGAGTTCATCCTTCTTCAGATCCTCAGCCACATTTCCATCAGCACCAGCGGGAGCATCAGAAATCTCAGCAGAAGAAGCATCAGAAGCAGCCGAATCCTTCGCAGCCACCAATGTAGAATCAGCCGCATCAGCAGCCGCCGTTTTCGGTTTTGCCACCCCCGGGAAGATGACTCTCACCAGCGCCAAAAGCAAAACCACAATACCAAAACCCTGTAAATATCTATTCTTACTAATCTTCATAATTATCTTATTTTCACGAAATAATATTCTATATTCTTCAGGCAAAACGGGAGCCGTATCGCCAAATTTAGCTGCAAAGGTAACAAAAACTCTCGAAAAAATAGCTTTTTTAATATTTAAAGAATGTTTTATTCGCCGAAATTTGCTCATTTCATGGAAAAGTAGTAATTTTGCAGCGTTATATAACAAAATATTAGATAGGATAGTTTAAACTTTATAGAATTAAGACATTTTGATAGAGAAACATATTGTACTCGAAGATATCGATCCAGTGATGTTCTACGGTGTGAACAATGCCCACCTGCAGATGATTAAATCGCTGTATCCTAAGTTGCGTATCGTGGCACGCGACAACGTGATTCGTGTGCTCGGCGACGAGGAGGAAATGGCAAAGGTGGAAGAGGATATTGAGCAGATGCGCAAGCACTTGCTTAAATACAACATGCTCAATGATGAAGACATCCTGGACATCGTGAAAGGAAAACAGACCAAGGCGGACAGCGTGAAAGGCGTGCTGGTATACAGCATCAGCGGCCGACCTATCAAGAGCCGCAGCGAAAACCAGCAGCAGCTGATAGATGCTTACGAAAAGAACGACATGGTATTTGCCGTAGGACCAGCCGGTACCGGCAAGACCTACCTCAGCATCGCCCTTGCCGTAAAGGCCCTCAAGGAGAAAGCCATCAAGAAAATCATCCTCTCGCGACCTGCCGTAGAAGCCGGCGAAAAACTCGGTTTCCTGCCTGGCGATATGAAAGACAAAATTGACCCATACCTCCAGCCGCTCTACGATGCGCTGGAAGACATGATACCTGCCGTAAAGTTGCAGGATATGATGGAAAAGCACATTATCCAGATTGCTCCGCTCGCCTTTATGCGCGGACGCACACTCAGCGATGCCGTAGTCATCCTCGACGAGGCACAGAACACTACCTCCCAACAGATTCGCATGTTCCTCACCCGTATGGGCATGAACACCAAGATGATTATCACCGGCGACCTGACACAGATTGACCTGCCACGCGAACAGCGAAGCGGACTGAAAGAGGCGCTCAAGATTCTGGACGGTGTGGAAGGTATCGGAGTGGTGAAGCTGGGACAGAAGGATATCGTGCGCCACAAACTCGTAACCCGCATCGTCAACGCATACGACAAGTATGACAAGGAGAGAGCGGAAGCACGGGAAGCTCAGAAAGCAGAAAAAGATAATTCAAAATAATCAGAATGAAGAATGAACTGAATGATTACTCAAGGCATATCATAAAGTTCAAAGTTCAAAATTCAAAGTTCAAAGTAAAATGAAAGCATTAACAAAGACAGATTTCCATTTCGATGGACAGAAGAGTGTTTACCACGGTAAAGTACGTGATGTGTATGACATTAACGACGACATCCTCGTGATGGTCGCTACCGACAGAATCTCAGCGTTCGACGTTGTTCTGCCTAAGGGTATCCCTTTCAAGGGACAGGTGCTCAATCAGATTGCAGCTAAGTTCTTGGACACTACTACAGACATCTGTCCAAACTGGAAGTTGGCTACTCCAGACCCAATGGTTACCGTAGGTTTGAAGTGCGAAGGTTTCCGCGTGGAGATGATCATCCGTTCTATCCTCACCGGTAGTGCATGGCGCGACTATCAGAAGGGCTGCCGCGAGATTTGCGGTGTGAAGTTGCCTGACGGTATGCGCGAGAACCAGCGTTTCCCAGAGCCTATCATCACTCCTACTACAAAGGCTGACGAAGGTCACGACATGAACATTTCTAAGGAAGAGATCATCGCCCAGGGCATTGTTAGTGCTGAGGATTACGCTGTGATGGAGGACTACACACGCCGTATCTTCGCCCGCGGTCAGGAAATCGCAGCCAAGCAGGGATTGATTCTCGTAGATACCAAGTACGAGTTCGGCAAGCGCGACGGCAAGGTTTATCTCATCGACGAGATCCACACTCCAGACTCTAGCCGCTACTTCTATGCTGATGGTTACGAGGAGAAGTTTGAGAAGGGTGAACCACAGCGCCAACTCTCTAAGGAGTTCGTTCGTCAGTGGCTTATCGAGCACAACTTCATGAACGAGCCAGGCCAGACTATGCCAGAGATTACCGACGAGTATGCAGAGAGCGTATCAGACCGCTACATCGAACTCTACGAGCACATCACCGGCGAGAAGTTTGACAAGGCTGCTGAGGAAGGCGACATCGCTGCCCGCATCGAGAAGAACGTAAGCGAGTGGCTTGCTGCACACAAGTAAACTATATATAAATGTATAAGCAAGAACGGATAAAGCCCTACGAGGGCACAGGAGACAAGGGCAAGCTGGTAGAGGAGATGTTCGACAACATCGCCCCTACCTACGATACCCTGAACCACCGTCTCTCGTGGGATATCGATAAGGGATGGCGCAAGAAGGCAATCAGGCGTCTTGCGCCCTTCTCTCCTAAAAAAATGCTCGACATCGCTACCGGTACCGGCGATTTCGCCATCCTAGCCGCACAGATGCTACATCCCGACCAGCTGATCGGAGCAGACATCTCGGAAGGCATGATGGAGATAGGCAGACAGAAGGTAAGACAACTGGGACTGGAAAACACCATCTCCTTTGCCAAGGAAGACTGCCTCAACCTCTCGTTCCAGGACGAGAGCTTCGACGCAGTAACCGCAGCCTTCGGCATCAGGAACTTTCAGAACCTGGACCAGGGACTGAAGGAAATGTGCCGGGTACTGAAAAAGGGCGGACATCTCTGCATCGTAGAGCTCACCACACCGGTCAGCTTCCCGATGAAGCAGCTGTTCAGCATCTACAGCAACACCGTCTTGCCGATGTATGGTAAACTCATCAGCAAAGACCAGAGCGCCTACAGTTATCTCAACAAGACCATCGAGGCATTCCCTCAGGGCGAGGTAATGATGGAGGTGTTCAAAAAGGCAGGATTCTCAAAGGCAGAGTTCAAGCGACTCACCTTCGGCATCTGCACACTCTATTTCGCAACCAAATAAAATAAAAATATTATGGACAAGTATGGACTCATAGGTTACCCTCTGGGGCATTCGTTCTCAAAGAACTATTTCAACGAAAAGTTTGAGAACGAGGGCATCGATGCCCAATACATCAACTTCGAGATACCTTCTATCGAAAATCTTACCGAGATTCTCGACTCAAATCCAGAACTTAAGGGTCTCAACGTCACCATTCCTTACAAGGAGAAAGTGATCAGCTATCTCGACGTGGTAAGCCCTGAGGCGAATGCTATCGGAGCCGTCAACGTGATCAAGGTGGAGCACAGAGGTGAAGATGTTTATCTGAAAGGATACAACAGCGATGTCATCGGTTTTACCAAGAGCATCGAACCTTATATCGAGCCTTATCACAAGAAGGCACTCATCCTGGGCACTGGCGGAGCTTCAAAGGCTATCAACTTCGGTCTGAAATCACTCGGACTGGAGACGGTCTTCGTGAGTCGATACGAGCGTCCGGGTACAATCCAGTACGAAAAAATCACCCCTGAGGTCATCCAGGAGTATAATGTCATCGTTAACTGCACCCCAGTGGGTATGTATCCACACGTAGACGAGTGCCCTGAGCTGCCTTACGAGGCAATGGACAGCCACACCCTGCTCTACGACCTCATCTACAATCCCGACGAAACCCTCTTCATGAAGAAGGGCAAAGAACATGGAGCCACAGTAAAGAATGGCTTGGAGATGCTCTTGTTGCAAGCCTTTGCATCATGGGATTTCTGGCACCAGGAAAAATAAGCATATCATAAAGTTCAAAGATCAAAGTTCAAAGTAAGAATATGAGTAATAATAGATATATGATGCGCGGTGTTAGCGCAGCAAAGGAAGATGTTCACAACGCTATCAAGAACATCGACAAGGGTATCTTCCCACAGGCATTCTGCAAGATTATACCTGATATCTTGGGCGGCGACCCAGAGTATTGTAACATTATGCATGCCGACGGTGCAGGTACCAAGTCGAGCTTGGCCTACATGTACTGGAAAGAGACTGGCGACCTCTCTGTATGGAAAGGTATCGCTCAGGATGCTATCGTGATGAATACAGACGACCTGCTCTGCGTGGGCGCCGTAGATAACATCCTCGTAAGCTCTACCATCGGCCGCAACAAGATGCTCATCCCAGGCGAGGTTATCTCTGCTATCATCAACGGTACTGACGACCTGCTCCACGAGATGCGCGAGATGGGTATCGGCATCTATCCTACAGGCGGTGAGACTGCCGATGTAGGCGACCTGGTTCGTACCATCATCGTTGACTCTACCGTTACCTGCCGCATGAAGCGCAGCGATGTCATCAACAACGCCAACATCCATCCAGGCGATGTTATCGTAGGTCTTTCTTCTACAGGTCAGGCTACTTACGAGAAGAAGTACAACGGCGGCATGGGCAGCAACGGTTTGACTTCTGCCCGCCACGATGTATTCGCCAAGTATCTCGCAGAGAACTATCCTGAAAGCTACGACCACGCCGTGCCAGACGAGTTGGTTTACAGCGGTAAGTATAAGTTGACTGATGAAGTAGAAGGTTCACCTGTCAACGCCGGAGAACTGGTACTCTCTCCTACCCGTACCTACGCTCCTGTCATCAAGAAGATTCTCGATGAGCTCCGCCCAGAGGTTCACGGTATGGTTCACTGCACCGGTGGTGCCCAGACTAAGGTTCTGCACTTCGTAGGCGAGAACTGTAAGGTAGTGAAGGACAACATGTTCCCTGTGCCTCCACTCTTCAAGGCTATCCACGACTGCTCAGAGACCGACTGGAAGGAGATGTATCAGGTATTCAACATGGGTCACCGTATGGAGATCTACGTTCGTCCTGAGGTTGCCGAGAAGGTTATCGCCATCAGCAAGAGCTTCAACATCGATGCCCAGATTGTGGGTCACATCGAGGAAGGCAAGCGCAGCCTGACCATCAAGAGCGAATTCGGAACATTCGAATACTAAAAATAGAATTAAAATTAATGGATAATAACAACATATTACAGAAGCTAGAAGGCTTAGAGAGCCGATACGAGGAAGTAAGCACCCTCATTACCGACCCTGATGTCATCGCCGACCAGACACGCTACGTGAAGCTCACCAAGGAATGGAAAGATCTGGGTGATATCATGGACGCACGCAAGCGATACATCAACTGCCTGAACAGCATCAAAGAGGCAAAGGATATCCTTGCCAACGAGAGCGATCCGGAAATGAAGGAGATGGCTCGCGAAGAACTCAACGAGAACGAGGCGCTGCAGCCTAAACTCGAAGAAGAAATCAAGATTGCGCTGGTACCTAAGGACCCAGAAGACGCCAAGAACGTACAGATGGAAATCCGAGGCGGTGCCGGAGGCGACGAGGCTGCCCTCTTTGCAGGCGACCTATTTAATATGTATAAGAAATTCTGCGAATCTAAGGGATGGACCGTCAGCGTGACTTCTGTTTCTGAAGGCGCAGTAGGTGGATACAAGGAAATAGACTTCGCCGTGAGCGGTACTGACGTTTACGGTACATTGAAGTATGAATCAGGTGTTCACCGTGTTCAGCGTGTGCCTGCTACTGAAACACAGGGCCGTATGCACACCTCTGCTGCTACCGTGGCTGTATTGCCAGAAGCAGACAAGTTTGAGGTGAACATCAACGAAGGTGACATCAAGTGGGATACCTTCCGAAGCTCAGGTGCCGGTGGCCAGAACGTGAACAAGGTGGAGTCTGGTGTACGTCTCCGCTATCCTTGGAAGAACCCTAACACAGGCGAGGTAGAGGAAATCCTCATCGAGTGTACCGAGACCCGTGACCAGCCAAAGAACAAGGAGCGTGCCTTGAGCCGCCTCTATACCTTCATCCACGACCGTGAGCATCAGAAGTATGTTGACGATATCGCCAGCCGCCGTAAGAGTCTCGTCTCTACTGGTGACCGTAGTGCGAAGATTCGTACCTACAACTTCCCACAGGGCCGTGTTACCGACCACCGTATCGGTTACACCACTCACGATCTCAACGGCTTCCTGGCAGGTGATATTCAGGACATGATTGATGCCCTGACCGTAGCCGAGAACGCTGAGAAGCTGAAAGAAACAGAATTGTAAAACCCCGATTCATCGTTCTGTACTTCGGGGCGATGAATCATCATATCAATCCATTATGAACAGAAAAGAACTCGTAGAGCAGATTTTCGCCAAGAAGAGTTTCTTGTGCGTAGGTCTTGACACAGATATCAACAAGTTGCCTAAGTGCATCACCGAGAGTGAAGACATCCAGGGCGCAGAAGCTGAGATGATATTCAGATTCAACAAGGCTATCATCGACGCAACAGCCCCTTACTGTGTGGCTTACAAGCCAAACCTGGCTTTCTATGAGAGCCGCGGCATCGATGGCATGATTGCCTTCGAGAACACCATCAAGTATCTCCACAGCCACTACCCTAACCACTTCATCATCGCAGATGCCAAGCGCGGCGATATCGGCAACACCAGCAAGATGTATGCCCAGACATTCTTCGAGGAATACAATATCGACTCAGTAACCGTTGCTCCTTATATGGGCGAAGATTCAGTCAAGCCATTCCTCGAGTATGACGGCAAGTGGGTTATCCTCCTGGCACTGACCAGCAACAAGGGTAGTCACGACTTCCAGCTCACCGAGGATAAGGAGGGCGAGCGCCTCTTCGAGAAGGTTCTCAAGAAGAGCCAGGAATGGGGCAACGATGAGAACATGATGTACGTAGTAGGCGCTACACAGGGCAAGATGTTCGAAGACATCCGCAAGGTGGCTCCTAACCACTTCCTCCTCGTACCGGGCGTAGGTGCACAGGGCGGCAGCCTGCAGGAGGTTTGCAAGTATGGCATCATCAAGGATTGCGGCTTGCTCGTAAACTCTTCCCGCGGCATCATCTATGCCAGCAACGGCGATGACTTTGCTGAGGTAGCAGGTCAGAAAGCTAAGGAGTTGCAGGCTGAAATGGCAGCAGAACTTGCTAAGTTATAAAAACTCAATTTAGGCGCAAAGTATCTTAAAAAAGAGGCTTTGCGCCTAAAAAATACCCTTTTATGGGGCGAAAAAGCAAAATATTACAAAATAAAGTCGAGAATCTAAATCTTTTTTGCTATTTTTGCAAACAAAATTGCGGTTACCTAAAGGTAATGATGCCTTGGGAACCTAAATAAACAAACTAGAAGACAGATAAATTATGGAATTTACCGCTCAACAAATAGCCCAGTTCGTTCAGGGCCGTGTGGAAGGTGATGAGAACGCAATAGTCAACACCTTCGCAAAAATCGAAGAAGGTAAGGAAGGCGCCATCTCGTTCCTTTCTAACCCTAAATACACTCATTATGTTTACGAAACTAAATCAAGTATCGTACTCATTGATGAGACCGTAGAATTGGAACATCCTGTCAGCACAACCCTCATCCGTGTGAAGAATGCATACGAGTGTGTGGCTAAGCTCCTGCAGATGTACGAATCTATGAAGCCTAAGAAGACCGGCATCGATCCGCTGGCTTTCGTTTCTCCAAAGGCTAAGGTGGCTGAAGGCGTATATGTAGGTGCATTCGCATATATCAGCGATGGTGCAGAGGTAGGCGAAGGTAGCCAGATTTATCCTCATGCCTACATCGGAGAGGGTGTGAAGATTGGCAAGAATGCACTCATCTATCCGAACGTTACCGTATATCACGGTTGTAAGTTAGGCAACAACGTTACGCTTCATGCAGGTTGTGTGATCGGTGCCGACGGATTCGGATTCGCTCCTGGTCCTGAAGGATACGACAAGATTCCTCAGATTGGTATCGTTACCATCGAAGACGATGTAGAGATTGGTGCCAACACTTGTGTTGACCGTTCTACAATGGGTTCTACCTACGTACGCAAGGGCGTGAAACTCGACAACCTCGTACAGATTGCCCACAATACCGACATCGGCGCCAACACCGTGATGTCTTCTCAGGTAGGTGTAGCAGGCAGTACGAAGGTAGGCGAATGGTGTATGTTTGGCGGACAGGTGGGTATTGCCGGCCACATCACTATCGGCGACAAGGTGTTCCTCGGTGCCCAGAGCGGTGTTCCTGGCAGCCTCAAGAGCGGCCAGCAGCTCATCGGAACTCCTCCTATGGAGCAGCGCGCTTACTTCAAGTCACAGGCCATCTTCCGTCGCCTGCCTGATATGTACAAGGAACTCAACGACCTGAAGAAGCAGATTGAAGAATTAAAGAAAAACAAATAGAAATCATATAATTATGTCAAAACAGAAGACACTAAAAGGTAGCTTCTCTCTTTGCGGAAAGGGTTTGCATACAGGCTTGAGCCTCACCGTAACATTCAATCCAGCACCAGAGAACACCGGTTATAAAATACAGCGCATCGACCTTGAAGGCGAGCCTGTCATCCAGGCTGTAGCTGAAAACGTTGTTGAAACACAGCGCGGTACCGTACTCGGTAAGGGCGACATCCGCGTTTCTACCATCGAGCATGGTATGTCAGCACTCTATGCCCTCGGCATCGACAACTGTCTCATCCAGGTAAATGGTCCTGAGTTCCCTATCCTCGACGGTTCTGCTGCTCCTTATGTAGAGAAGATTCAGAGCGTAGGCATCCAGGAACAGAATGCAGAGAAAGATTACTACATCATCCGTCATAAGATTGAGGTGAAAGATAATAACGGGTCTGTTATCACCATTCTTCCAGACGAGGACTTCAGTATCACAGCCATGTGTTCTTTCGAGAGCAAATTCATCAACAGCCAGTTTGCTACCCTCGATAAGATGGAGACATACGCAGAGGAGATTGCTTCTGCCCGTACCTTCGTTTTCGTACGCGATATCATGCCTCTGCTCCAGGCTAACCTCATCAAGGGTGGTGACCTGGACAATGCCATCGTTATCTACGAGCGTCAGGTAGAACAGGCTCAGCTCGACCAGCTCGCCGACCATCTCAAGGTGCCTCACATGGATGCCAACAAGCTGGGTTACATCCAGCACCGCCCATTGCAGTGGGAGAACGAGTGTACACGTCATAAGCTGCTCGACATCATCGGCGATATGGCACTCATCGGCAAGCCTATCAAGGGCCGCATCATCGCTACCCGTCCTGGCCATACCGTAAACAACAAGTTCGCCCGCCTCATGCGCAAGGAGATTCGCAAGCACGAGATTCAGGCTCCTATCTACAATCCTAACGAGGAGCCAATCATGGATAATATCCGCATCCGTCAGCTCCTGCCTCACCGCTACCCTATGCAGCTGGTCGACAAGGTCATCGCTATGGGTCCTAACAGCATCGTGGGCGTAAAGAATGTAACCAGCAACGAGCCATTCTTCACCGGTCACTTCCCTGAGGAGCCGGTTATGCCAGGTGTTCTCCAGGTAGAGGCTATGGCACAGTGTGGCGGTCTGCTCGTCCTCAACCAGTTGGAGGAGCCTGAGCGCTGGAGTACTTACTTCATGAAGCTCGATGATGTGAAGTTCCGCAAGAAGGTGGTTCCGGGCGATACCCTCCTCTTCCGTGTAGAACTCCTCGCACCTGTACGTCATGGCATCAGCTCTATGAAGGGCTATATGTTCGTAGGCGACCAGGTGGTGGCAGAAGCTACTTTCACTGCACAGATTGTTAAGAACAAGTAATAATAAAATAGAAATATGAATCAGATTAGTCCATTAGCGTTCGTTCACCCAGAGGCAAAACTCGGTGATAACAACATCATCGGCCCTTTCTGCTATATTGATAAGGATACCGTTTTGGGCGATAACAACGTATTACAGAACAGCGTCACCATCCATGTAGGTGCCCGCATCGGAAACAACAATGAGTTCTTCCCAGGTGCCAGCATCTCTACCAAGCCTCAGGATTTGAAGTTCAAGGGCGAGCAGACAACATGCGAGGTTGGCGATAACAACAGTATCCGTGAGAACGTTACTATCTCTCGTGGTACAGCCTCTAAGGGCAAGACCGTAGTAGGCAGCAACAACCTCCTGATGGAGACCGTTCACGTGGCTCACGACTGCGTGCTTGGCAGCGGCTTGATTATCGGCAACTCTACCAAGTTTGCCGGTGAGGTGGTAGTAGATGACAACGCCATCGTCAGCGCCAACGTTCTCGTTCACCAGTTCTGCCATATCGCAGGTTACGTGATGATCCAGGGCGGTTGCCGTTTCTCTCAGGATATTCCTCCATACATCATTGCCGGCAAGGAGCCAACCCGCTACTGCAGCATCAACCTCATCGGTCTGCGCCGTCGCGGTTTCAGCAATGAGACCATCCAGAACATTCATGAGGCTTACCGCCTGCTCTACAGCAAGGGTATCCTGAAGGAAGGTATCGAGGAAATCAAGAAGAATCTTGAGGTTACCAAGGAGATTCAGTATATTATCGACTTCGTAGAGAGTTCTCAGCGAGGCATTATCCGATAAAAGTAAAAGGGTAAAAAAGTAAAAAGGTAAAAAGAGCATCCTTGCATAGGTTTATGAAACGAGCAAGGATGCTTTTTTCTTGAATATAAAGAATGATATATGAAAACATTGATTGTGGTCTTAGGTCCTACCGGTGTAGGTAAAACGGAGCTTTGCCTTTCACTGGCAGAGCATCTCGCTATACCTATCATCAATGCCGACTCCCGCCAGATTTTCGCCGAACTTCCTATCGGAACCGCAGCCCCTACTGCCGAACAGCAGCAGCGGGTAAAGCATTATTTCGTAGGAAACCACCACATCGAAGATTATTACAGCGCTGCCCAATATGAGGCTGATGTGATGAATCTCCTGCAGGAAGACATCTTCAAGAATCACGATGTGGCGCTGCTTACAGGTGGCAGCATGATGTATATCGATGCTGTATGCAAAGGAATCGACGACATCCCTACTGTTCGTGACGACATCCGCACTTGGATGAAACAGCGTCTGGAAGAGGAAGGGCTGGAGGCACTGGTAGAAGAACTCCACCAGATGGATCCGGAGCACTGGGCGATAGTAGACAGGAAGAATCCACGCCGCGTGGTTCATGCCCTGGAAATCTGCCATCAGACCGGCAAGACTTATACTTCTTTCCGCACAGCCGAAAAGAAGCAGCGCCCTTTCCGCATCATCAAGATAGGTCTGAACCGCGACAGAACTGAACTCTACGACCGCATCAACCAGCGTGTACTGATGATGATGGACGAAGGTCTGGAGGCAGAAGCACGCAGCGTATATCCACACAAGGGTCTCACCTCGTTGAGAACCGTAGGCTACAAAGAAATGTTCTCCTACTTTGACGGCGAGATAGATCGCGATGAAGCTATCAGACAAATCCAGTCGCACAGCCGTGAATACATGCGCAAGCAGCTCACCTGGTTTAAGCGAGATGCAGAAATTCACTGGTATCATCCCGACCAGCAGGATGAAATCATCCGATTTATTGATGAAGAGATATAGACATAATCGCCCGATAGCATATTCATTTTTGTTGTTAGAAATATAGTTGAGATTCCATAATATTACATGGAATTCTCCGGAATCAGATTTGAATTCTGGTGCTTTATAGCACATGAACTTTTCAAAATGCTCGTGTTCTTTGATGATTTTCTTCATACCTTATAAAATCAGCGTCTTGTTTGATGCAGAATTCTAAATAATTGGAGGTAAAAATGAAATAAGCTTCATGTGCTATCGAAACAGGCTTCATGTGCGATTGAAATAGGCTTCATTCGCCATTGAAGCCTATTTCATTTAGAGCAGAAGTAATCTTCCCCTGCCAAAAAGGGTATTTCTGTCAATATTTATAACCAAATTTTGCATACTGGTAAACTTGGAATCTAGCAACGAAAACAGGGAGTTTTGAGCATCCGAATTCTCTATTTTTTGTTTCTAATTAAGCGAATACCCTATAGTTGTACAACTATAAAGTTGTAGTCGTACGACTATATAGGCTATAGTCGTACAACTGTAGAGTTATAGTTGTACAACTATAGGGGTTATAGTCGTACAACTATAGAATTCCTATTTCAACGCTATCAACGAGCAAAACCATAATTCTTTGATTATTAACACATTACCATTTTCTTCCATATTTTCAATATTCACAAAGAAATAAGAATCGTTTGAAAATACGAGAATCTCAGCAAGGGAAATGTATAAAAATAAAACGACCCGCACATTTGAGTGTACCCATATTGACACTGATAGCCATTTTCAGCTTTGCAGTGTCAATCAGATATTCTATTGTTCAATACTTCCACCCAACTTGGCTTCCCATTCCTCTATTGTTGGCATCGTTCCCTCTAACTTTTCTGGATAGAATTTCTCCAAGTCATATTCTGATATCGCAATTGGCTGGCTACTTGATTCCAAAGCATATTGGGCTTGAATGCGGTCTTTTTCCTTGCAGATAAGTATGCCTATTGTTGGGTTGTCTCGACCCTCCTTACGAAGAAGATGATTGCAAGCTACTACATAGCCGCCAAGTTGCCCGACATCAGCAAAGGTGAAGGATCCTATCTTGACTTCCAAAACTATATAGCATGACAAATTCAAATTGTAAAAGAGCAAGTCGATAAAATTCTCTTTCTCTCCAATCTGCAAACGGTATTCCTTGCCTACGTATGCAAAACCTGTACCCAGCTCAGTTAGGAACTTGGTGATGTTGTTGAGCAAAGCATCTTTGAGAATACGCTCATTATATGGCTTGGTAATGCCTGCAAACGCAAAATTGTATGGGTCTTTTGTTATTTCTTGTACCAAATCACTATCGACATCAGGTAATGTTCGATTAAAGTTACTCAATGCTTTCCCTTGTCGTTCATACAGAGATGAGTCTATGAAATTATGAAGGACATTTCTACTCCAACCATTTGCCACTGTTTGACGGACATAGAAAAGAGCCTTTTGAGGCACTGTTAAAAACTTATCTATCAATAGCATGTGATGTCCCCATGGAATGGAGAATATATCTTTTTCTAATTGGTCAGCAAGTTGCTGATTAATTTCAAAGCTACTATTTTTGGCCCTATGTTGAGACGAAAAATCCTTCTTCTCTAATTGGTCTGCAAGTTGCTGACCAATTTCTGTATATGGTAGGTACATACAATAAAAATTCTTCATGTATAGAAGATTCTTCGGCGAGAAGCAAGTTGCCAAAGGGTTTGCTTCTTTTAAATCCTTGCTAAGATTTTTATAGAACTTACTACCCCATCGAGCCTCTGCTTTAAGGGCAACAATGTCTCTACCCAAACTCCAATAGAATTTGAGCATTTCTGTATTGACTTTCACCGCAGCCTTTATCTGGCTCTGGCGATAACGCTTGCATAGTTCCTTGACCCATTGCAAGTAATCTTTGTCCAATATGTTTATCGGTTTATTCATACCTTTATTCCTTTTCCACATTACTATTAAAGCTTATACAGCCCAACAGCTTCATAATCTCATTCTCCAAACAATGACTTTCAGTGAATTGTTGTACAAGCGTAGTTTTATAAAATACAAATATAGTGATTTCTTTTAATAAATATCTGATTCAAGGCTAATCTTTAACAAGATATAACAAAGAAAGTTTGAGTAGTTACTTACAAACAATATAAAAATAAAACGACCCGCACATTTGAGCATCGTTGAGAGGCTTGGCGGGTTCTAGCGGGTACAAAGGTACGAAAAATATTCGAAACCTGCAATTTTTAAGGAGTTTTTTAATCTTGCAAGAATATATAAAACACAGAGTCAACTTTAAAAAGCCCTAAATTATATTTTTGTCTTTGTACCTATTGATATCCATAGGAACAATATCGTAAAAAGATTTTTCAAGTAAACACTATAATGTAAAATACTACATACTTTATATTTCTATTCTTACTCAACATAGTCTATTTAGAAAGGAATCACACTCATCAACAAAAATGTTTGTTAAAAATTAAAATAAGTACGCAACAAATTTGTTTATTTTGAAAAAAAGCTCTACCTTTACACGGTAAATTTTAAAATATAACAATTATGATAGACAATCCTTCATACAACGGTATTGGTTCTTACTCAAGAACCGTACTTCGAACAACTCGCAAAGAGGCAGAAGACCGAGTTACAACCCAACGTTCAACACCATCAACTCCCTCTCCACGAGGACATGCTTAAGAATTATGTTTGATTATAAAGACGCTCAATTTTATACAGATTATTTTTCTTCTCTAGAAGGTTTTTCTGTTCTTGAGGAGTTTAAAGTATCAGAGAATAAGGATGAAAAGAATCTTTATGTTGGTAGCATAGAGGTTCTGCATACGATTCATCCTTTGATTCTTCGTGTTGAAATTCCTTTTATGTTTCCACATGCCAAGTTGGTTTTTCGTACAAAGTCTCTTAGTGGCTATCCGCATCTGATACATACAGGTAAAATCAACTATGGAGATTGGTTTTGCCTCAACACCCCTTTTGCCGAAACTCCAGAAGAGCAACTCAAACAGGAAATTACAAGATTAAAGGAGTGGATTTCTCACCAGATGCGTGAGGATCTTCCTCCAGTAATCAAAGATAGTTCGGTCAAAACCGCATTAGCCTTTGCAAATGCTTACGAATGGGAAAATCTTGATGAAGTAAAGGAGTTCAGCTCTAAAGCAATGCTTACTTTCGTAGGGAATTTTCATAATAACCCTGACTATTTTAAGGAGAACCTTGGCTATATCCACTGTATAAAAACTCCTGACAATAGGTTTTATGCCGTCGAGAATGAGGCGATTTGTAATTACAAACTTCCATATATCATTGTTGATCAAACTCCAGAATCATCTGAAACACTATCTGATTTTGTTCGTTTGATAGAGCAATATGAATGGGATGATAAAATATGCAAGCACCTTTTGCCAGAATTGAATATATCTAATGGATGGCAAAAAAGTAGCAGCCAGCCCATAGGAAGCAAAAAAGACTTTACAGAACCTGATGCTTTAAAACAATTAGAGCAACTTATTTCTGAACTTCAACAAGAGAGTTCATATCTTCCACAAGCCGAAGGCATTAGAATAGGAAAGAATCAATCTTCGAGAAAAGTAAAAAAAATAAAAGTTCTTCCTTCACAAAAACAAGTATTGTTAGATGAGATAAGTTCTATTAAAGAATCTGTCATTAAGAATCATGGCTATAATTCCTACCAAGGATTTAATATCCCAGATGAGACAAATATGACAGACGAAGAACTTGAAGAACAAGCTTATCTGGAATATATGGCAACTGATATCATTCCTTATGAATGGCATCATTTTGCATTTGGAATTAAGCATAACGATGGTATCGCATGGTATATACTCTTTACAAACATTGCATCCGGTAATTTTGAAAGTGTTTCATTCGATCTGGCATTGAAGGGATTTACTATACGAAAAATATCCTCTTATCCTCTAAATAGGTTAGGAACTCAAGTAATAACCAAAGAAATGTATTTTGGCAGAGGAGCTTTTTCACAGTTGCTTAATTCGAAAAAGATTGCTATCGTGGGGCTGGGGGCTATAGGATCAATGGTGGCTAGTTCTTTAGCGCACTGTGGTGCATCTAAAATTGGACTTTGGGATTTTGATATTGTAGAGCCTGGTAATATTTGCAGGAGTTCCTATACTTTAGGTAATATTGGCGAAAGTAAAGTAAGAGCCTTAGCATCTGTTATTAAATCCATCAATCCTTTCATTAAGGATCTGAGTATACATGGTTATTGGTGTTCTGATGGTGCTAATTATAACGAGTTTATAGGAGCCTCATTCTATGCCAATGTGAACTACAAGAGTCAAGAAGAAGCTATAAAAGAACTTGATGGTTATGACCTTATCTTGGACTGTACGGGTAGTAATGAGATGCTTCATTTTTTGAGTTATGCGGCTTCGAATAGGGAGATTATCAGTATGTGTATAACTAATCATGCCAATAATCTGCTTTGTATCTCCAGCAAAGATGGTAATCCGTTTGAGCAACGTAAGATCTATCTTTCAAGAATAGAACAGGATACAAAGAACTTCTATGTTGAGGGGGAAGGTTGTTATTCCCCGACTTTCCTGGCAAATAATTGCGATATCGCCTCTTTGGTCAATCTGGCACTTAGAGATTTGAACCTCAATATGGACAAAGGTCAGTTAATGCATTCTACCATCTATTCATACTCTGATCGTGGAATCGTTTCTGATCGGATATCAACCTATCAACTTGATGGTTATGATATCCTATTGAATGTTTCAACCGAGACCCTGTATGATGCAGAAGAAATGAACGATTCTCCTGACGGAGCTATTGGTTATATTTTCGGTTCATATAGCAAAGATGGCAAACAGGTTATGATAACTCATATTGTTGATGCATGGAATGCCAAAGAACTTCTGACAGATGCGTTTAAAACGTCAAAAGGTATAATTGATTATATTGGCGACTATCGCTATTCTGGCGAAGAACCAGAAACTTATAGTGCATCTTCTTTTGAACTGATGGCATCAAAAGCAGAAGATGATTCTATCAATACGAACAACCCATTGTTAGCTGTAAGGAATCCAGATGGTTCGCTCTCTTTTTTCCTATACATTAACAATGAGTTGGTTAAGTTTAGCCAAAAACTCTAACGGCGTCTTTTTGATTTATTATTACTGCGAATGTTACTTCCGTGGCATTCGCAGTATTTCTTTCCGCTTCCACATGGACAAAGTTCACCTGCTGCAATATTGACAGGTCGATACACCTTTTGACTGCTGACACTATCTGTCTTCTCATCTTCTTCCTCGTTGGTATTGGACTCATTTCTAATATCAAATGGTATCGAAGCATATTGGAGTCGTCTGAGAATGATACGGTGGATATCTTTCGTCATTTTAGAGTACTTGTTGTCAAGCATCTCTATCTCTGCTCTATCAAGATTACCCATCATATAAAGAACAAATGTTTTCCATTCCATGTCGTATACTTGAAGTATAACCTGTCTTTTGTATTCCTTACAGAAATACTCAAAATTTGCAATGGTTAACTCTACTTCCAACTTGATGGCAAAAGTATGCATAGACTCCGAAAATGGGATAAAAACTTCTGTTCTGTTAGGATTGTTTTTTGTACTTCTTGTAACCAATTCTTTTGTCTTGTGGTATAAAGACATAAGATGGTTGTTTATTACTTCTGTACTTACTTTTGAATCTTTGGTAATTTCATTAACAATCCTGTCAGCTACATCTGCACAGAACAAAACTGCATTTCGCTGTTCATAGAATTTTTTCCTTTGAGGAGCAATAATATCATCCTTGCGAGCAGTTTCCTTTCTGCGTTTTTTAAAAAAGTTTTCACGTTTCAACTGTGCTTTGTGAAAATATTTTCTTACCTCATCTGTAGAAATCTCATCAGTAGAATATGAAGCTCCCAAGTGTTCAAGAGAATCTAAATCTTTTTGATTCAGATTTTTTAGAATCTGATCTTCTAGAGATGCAAAGAAGACTGAAGAACCTGGATCTCCTTGTCTGCCGGAACGTCCTTTAAGCTGTCTGTCAACTCTGACGGATTCAAAAAGGTCTGTACCGATAACCATGAGACCACCAGCTTTTATTGCATCAGGCGATGGTTTTATATCAGTACCTCTTCCTGCTACGCTTGTTGATACGGTTATCGCGTTTCCGAAGCCAGCTTTGGCAATGGTATCTGCTTCATCTTTGATGTTTTTGGCATCCAGTTTTCTATAAGTAATCCCTAACTTATCCAGTTTCGAACACAGTTGTTCTGAACGTTTGATGGAAATACTTCCGACCAAAGTTGGACGTCCTGCTTTCTTATTATCTGTTATGGCACGAATAATGGCATCATCTTTAAGTTGAGCAGATTTGAATATGCGTAAAGGAGAATCCTTACGTATTAATGGTTTATGTGTTGGCAATGTAGCGCAGTGAAGATTGTATATCTCCTTAAGTTCATCTTCCACAGGCATTATGGTTCCTGACATACCAGCTATTTTATGATATAATTTAAAGTAGTTTTTCAACGAAATAACAGCCATTCCATCAAAATCGTCTTGAACCTTTACTTTCTCTTTAATTTCAATAGCCGTATGTAATCCATGTTCCCATCTATTTCCCTCTTTGATGCGCCCAGTATGAGAATCTATAATCTTTACTATATCGTCTTCAACTATATAGTCAACATCGCGTTCGTATATCGTCAATGCAAGAAGTAATTGGTAAAATACATTTTGAAGGTATATTCTATTAAGCACTTCCGCCTGCTTATCTTGCGCCAGTGTGTCGAAATCTTTTATTTCATAGGTGCGTCCTACAGAAAAAAGATCAGGTATGCTTTTTTTAGAAGACAACCATTGTTTACCTTCTTGTGTAAACCATGCTGTTTTTCCCAATCTATCTATCTCATAAAGTTTTGAATCTTTATATCCTATTAATTCAACAATCAATGGATAGTTTTCTTTAAAAATATTCCCTGCATTATAGGAATTTCCTCCTCCTATTATGTGTGGCTCATCCGCATCATCTATTAAAATGGAATCAAGTTCGTCAATAATAGCATAATTATGGTTTTGCTGAACACATTCTTCAGGTTTAATAGCAATATGGTCATAGAGATAATCAAATGTAAATGACGAATGCATTCCGAAAGAAATATCAGATTTGTATGTTTCCTTACGACGTCTGTCATAGCGATTATAATATTCAATACAATCTGCAGAAAGACCATAAAACATATATAGAGGGCGAGTGGTTTCAAAATCTCTCTTTGAAAGATAATCATTTACTGTTATCACATGGACCCCTTCATGTGATAAGGCATTTAAAAATACGGGCAGCGTAGCAACAAGAGTTTTACCTTCTCCTGTTGCCATTTCCGTAGCATATCCATAATGAAGCAGAATACCACCTAGTAATTGCTCATCATAATGAACCATATTCCAGCTATAAGGAACACCCATAACATCCCAATGATTTTTGTATATGGCAGTTTCTCCTAATATCTCTAAGAAATCATATTTTTCTGCCAAATATAAATCATTTGGTGTGGCATTTACTTCTATATTTCCCAAAGAGAAACGCCTTGCAGTTTCTTTTACTAAAGCATATACTGATGGAAGGCATTTGTCTAGAGCACAGGTTTTATCTTTTTGTTCATTTACAAACTGTTCTAAATAGAAATATCTCATGCGCAACTCATCATTTGTAAGAGTATGAAGAGTTGCGTATTCGTAATTAATTGCTTCAACAGTTTTCTTGAATTTTTCTAATGACTTATTCATATTTTACATACGTTGATTTTAAATCACTAATAGTTAATCTTTGCCCTGATTTAGCACAGGTAACATCAACTCTTAAGCTACCATTGTCGTCAAGATGCATGGAAAATTTTACAGGAAGATACTCTTCAGAAGTACCTCTAGCGACTTGCATCAAATCGACTTCTCTTATTAGCTTCCATTTCTCTGCTTTATCTTGAGGATTACCATAGATTAGAAGACAAGGGAATTCTTTCCCATGCTTACTATCAAAGTAGAGTTCAATTTCTGAAGACTGATATGGTAAAGTTTCTCCAGCTTTTATAAATGGATCAAATATAACCTGATCATTAGCATCAATAGCTTGAACTCCGATGGCATATTTGGCATAAGGAGTTTTCTTTATCTCAGTTCGAATAACTTCTGTTTTAGTTTCAAATATTCGTTTTACCGGTTTATTTTGAACTTCACAGATTCGTTCTATCTCATAATTAAGCTCTTGATAATCAATGTCATCTCTTAGTTCAAGATCTTCCCATGATAGACGTATGCATGATGATTTTAATGATAAAGCTTGTTTTAAGCGTTGAAACTCAGAGGCGTAGCCGTTTACAATCTCTGGATTATCGGATATGATAATGTTTTCGACATTACGAGTCTCTGCATAGTAAGTCCAATTATAAGATCCGGTAATAGCAATCTTATCATCAATTACACAGAATTTATGATGCATAAAACCGATATTGGCTCCTGCTATGCGTAATTTACCGCCCAATTTGATTAATTCATTGAAATCTGGTGCATAGTCCATGTAGTTAATAGCATTGTCCAGGAGCACTAGCTCTACATCTACATTTCTGTTCAATGCATCTAAAAGTGCTCCAAACAATTCACTACTTGTAAACCAAGCCATAGCAACTTGAATCTTGTCAGTTGCATTATTTAGAAAAGGAATTATCTTATTTCTAATTTCTGAAAAACATGCTAGTTCCATATATTATTTATTATGAGTTTATTAATGCTCCGTTAGTATATTTTTATAACAACAGCAAGTTCTCTTGACAAGAGTAATTGAACAAGAGCATCTGCATGTTGGTATTCCTTTCGGAATGGGATAAGACTATTCATAAAAGAATGAGTTTAGATTATTCAAAATGTATAAAAATAAAACGACCCGCACATTTGAGCATCGTTGAGAGGCTTGGCGGGTACTAGTGCTGCAAAGGTACGAAGATTATTCGAAATCTGCAAACTTTTGGGGATATTTTTTATCTTTTGCTTTAATTTACCCGATTTCCCACAATTCATCGTTCTCCCACCCCTTTGGAAATCCCATTGGTGCAGGATCGACAAGAGGAAAAGCAGCCAACAAACGCTGATGTACACTCATCAACGATAGCTGTACGAACGGCTATCTCGATTTTCTCGATTTCATTAAACATAAACAGACGAAGCTTCTTGTCAAAACGATACAACATCATGACCTGTCGGAAACTTGCATCTGTCTTGAACCGATGCTCTGACTTGGGAACTAAAAGCAATGGATACATATATGCTGAAAGGCGATAATAATTTATCGTCTTTAGGTACTGTTCTGCTTTACAGGGATTATCAATAGCAAGTCCTCTTGACAAGAGTAATTCAACAAGAGCATCTGCATGTTGGTATTCCTTTTGAAATGGGATAGGACTATTCATAAAGGAATGAGTTTAGAAGGTTCAAAATGTATAAAAATAAAACGACCCGCACATTTGAGCATCGTTGAGAGGCTTGGCGGGTACTGGTGCTACAAAGGTACGAAGATTTTTCGAAACCTGCAATTTTTTGGGGAGAAATTTTAATTTCGCATGCAAAAAAGTATAAAGCATTTACAAATTAAGCTACTCCACCCCCATGCGGTAATTCTTTGGCGATAATCCGGTATGCTTCTTGAAGAAGGTGCCGAAGGATGAGGCATTCGGCACAGTCCATTCGTTGAGACTTTGGTATCACTGAAAGATGAAGAAGGAGAAGAATAAAAGTATTATATGAGTATTTTATAAGGGTTTTATAAGACCCTTATAAAATATCGAGTTATAAGATATCGAGAAGTTCCTCGAATCTTGAAATACGACGGAGCTTGGGATGTTCAAATTCCTCTGTCTTTTCATGCGCCCATGTGGTATGAAAAGGGATATGGACAGCCGAAGCTCCGATTTTTAATGCCGGAGCAATATCACTCTTGAAACTGTTACCCACCATCACCAGCTCGTCGGGAGTTACATCCAGTTCCCTGCAGAGACGATGATAAGCCTTGGGCGTCTTGTCGCTCACGATAGTCACCACATCAAAATACCGCTGCAGCCCCGAACGCCACAACTTATTCTCCTGATCCATCAACTCACCCTTGGTGAAGACTGCCAGCTTATATTTCTTCATCTCACGGAAACAAGCCAAGGTTTTCTCTACCCCTTCCAAAGGCTTGGCATCAAGATGCAGGAGACTCTTACCCAAGTCCACAATTTGGGCGATGACATTCGCCTCCACCTTACCATGACTCACCTTCACCGCATTCTCTACCAGGGATATGGTGAAAGCCTTGCAACCATAACCCAAATCAGCCATATTTTTACTCTCCGTCTCGAAGAGAGCAGCAGAAATATCCTTTTCCTTTCCATATTCCGCAAGCAGCTCGCAATACTCATGCTCCACGTCCTCGAAATAGTTTTGTAATGCCCAGAGCGTATCATCGGCATCGAAGGCTATCGCCCTGATATCTTTAAATCTATCCATTTTCATGTTTGTTATGTTTTACACCTTATTATATATAGGCGTTCTGACTGCAAAGATACTACTTTCTTTCAGAAAAACAGAAGAAAAATCGTTTTTAACAAGAATGTAACATCTGTTTAAATAGCCTGTAACATTTCCTACGTACTTTTGCAGCCGAAAAGAAGGAGGAAACGGATAACTCCCGCAAATAAGGGAAAGAAATATCCCCACAAAGTAAACAATAACAATAAACATTAAGATAATAATGGGTACAATTTATTTATGTATTGTGATCTTCCTGCTCTGTCTGGCAGTGTTTGATCTCTTCGTAGGAGTCAGCAACGATGCTGTCAACTTCCTGCAATCTGCCATCGGAGCTAAGGTGGCTAAGTTTCGCACGGTGCTGATTATCGCATCCTGCGGTGTGGTTCTCGGAGCCATCATGTCATCGGGAATGATGGATATCGCCCGCCATGGTATCATGAGTCCTGACCACTTTACATTCGAAGAAGTGATGACGCTCTTCCTGGCGGTCATGGTGACTGATGTCATCATCCTGGATGTGTTCAATACCTTAGGTATGCCGACCTCTACTACCGTCTCTCTGGTATTCGAGCTGCTGGGTGGTGCTTTCATCCTCGCAACTCTGAAGATGTATGGCGACGACAGCCTCAACTATGGCGTATTGCTCAACAGCAACAAGGCGTTGGAGGTAATCATGGGTATCTTCTCATCTGTCATCATCGCCTTCGTGTTTGGTGCCTTTGTGATGTGGCTTTCCCGTATCATTTTCACCTTCAACTACCGCAAGCACAGCCGCTACAGCATCGCCATCTTCGGTGGTATCGCCTTTACAGCCCTCTCTTACTTCATCTTTATGAAGGGTTTGGGCAAGAGTCCTTACTTGCCTGCTGATGTACGCGATTACATCGACCAGAATCTCGGTTTCCTCATCTGCATCACCTTCGTGGTGTCTGCTGTTGTGATGGAATTCCTGCACCTCTGCCGTGTCAACATCTTCAAGTTTACGGTGCTGATGGGTACTTTCGCCCTGGCTATGGCTTTCGCTGGTAACGACCTGGTGAACTTCATCGGTGTGCCTCTGGCTGGTCTTTCTTCTTATCAGGACTATATGGCAAATGCCAATGGTGCAGCGCCAGACCAGTTTATGATGACTTCATTGATGGAGAGCGCCAAGACCACTCCTGGCTTCCTGCTTGCTGCCGGTGCCGTGATGATTATCGCCATGGCGACATCCAAGAAAGCACAGAACGTAATCAAGACTTCTGTTGACTTGAGCCGTCAGGATGAGGGCGATGAGATGTTCGGCAGTTCTTCTGCAGCCCGCGTGATTGTACGCAACTGCCAGGCTACAGATTCATGGTTGAAGCAGTTTATGCCAAAGGCGCTGATGAACTGGATTAACAGCCGTTTCGACAAGAACGATGTAGAGTTGGAAGAGAGCGCTGCCTTCGACGTGGTTCGTGCAGCCGTAAACCTGGTACTTGCTTCCATGCTAATCACCATCGGTACCAACCTCAAGTTGCCTCTCTCTACCACCTACGTTACCTTCATGGTGGCTATGGGTTCTTCACTTGCTGATAGAGCATGGAGCCGCGAGAGTGCTGTATTCCGTGTAACAGGTGTATTGAGTGTAATCGGTGGTTGGTTCATCACAGCCGGTGTAGCTTTCGCAGCCTGTGCCATTGTTTGTATCATCATGCACTTTGGTGGTGTGGGCATCCAGGCTTGCTTCATGGGTTTGGTTATCTACCTGCTCATCCGCAGCAACATCCAGTATAACAAGAAGGCTAAGGAAGAGGGCAAGAGCAGTACCTTCCAGCTGATGATGCGTTCCCGCGACCCGGAGATTGTATGGGATTTGCTTCGCCGTCAGGTTTCACGCACCCAGTCTTACGTCTGCCACTTCGCCCTGAACGAGTTCAACCTGATTATGGATGGTCTTGCCAACGAGAATACCCGCGACCTTCGTCATGCCAACAAGAATCTGAAGAAGGAGCAGGATATGCTGAAGAAGTTCCGCCGTCAGGAGATGCTCGGTTTGAAGAAATCGCCTATCGAGATTGCCATCGAGCGCAACACCTGGTTCCATCTGGGCGCCAACAGCAACCAGCAGTTTATCTACTCTCTGCGCCGTATGCTCGACCCAATCAAGGAACATGTTGACAACAACTTCAATCCGCTTCCTGCTGAATACATCAAGGAGTTTGCTCCTGTACGCCAGAAGATCAACGACCTGATGCGCATGAGCTGCGAACTGATTGAAACTGGCAGATATGACAGCTATCGCGAGATTCTTGCCGAGGCAGATGCCTGCAAAGACGAACTCTCTGTTCTCCGCAAGAAGCATATCGACCGCATCCAGCACATGACTGACAATACGCTGATGCAGATTTCTCTGGTTTATCTCAACGTACTGCAGGAGAGTCAGGAATTCCTGAGTGTGATGAGACATCAGTTAAGAGCTGCAAAGAAGTTTATGGAAAAGTAAAAAAGCACTGACATCTTGTCATGAAACTACTTTTTGGTATATCTGTTGCATGATGACAGATGACAGCGGATAACAAGAGTGTTATTTTGCTATCACAATATAATCTGAAAAGGTTAGTTTCTCATAGGTTAAGATTGTTAGGTTTAGTTTTAGAAAGTTTTAGGTTTTTAGTTAGATAAGGGCTCCAAGTGCTAGTGATTAGTATTTGGAGCCATTTTTTTTGCCCAAATATTTGGCTATTAGGAAGAAATGTTGTAATTTTGCAGCCGATTTCAGAAAAGAATCATCATATTCAATAACCCGAGTGCTTGGTAAACCTCGTAAAAAACAAGAAAATGGACAAGAAAAAAACTCAAGTGAGCGTGCTGTTTATGCTTTTCAGCATCCTCTTCTGCGTTTGCCTGATTGCAGCAAACGTACTCGAAACAAAGCAAATTGCCTTCGGGCCAGTTTCCCTTACCGGTGGACTCATCGTATTCCCTGTAAGCTACATCATCAATGATGTGGTATGCGAAGTATGGGGCTATCAGAAAGCGCGTCTGTTGATATGGACCGGCTTTGCGATGAACTTCTTCTTCGTGGCGCTGGGTGCTATCTGCGATGTGATTCCAGCAGCACCTTATTGGACCAACGATGCCGGTTTTCATGCCATCTTCGGTCTGGCACCCCGCATTGCAGCAGCCTCTTTCGTAGCCTTCATCATCGGTTCGTTTGCCAATGCTTATGTAATGAGCGTGATGAAAATCCGCGATGGTGGCAAGCATTTCTCTGCCCGTGCCATCCTCAGTACCATTGCAGGTGAGAGTTGCGACAGTCTTATCTTCTTCCCACTTGCCCTGGGCGGTGTGGTGCCTACATCAGAATTGCCTTGGCTCATGCTCTGGCAGGTGATACTGAAGACAGCCTACGAGATTGTGGTATTGCCTCTGACCATACGTGTAGTGAAATACGTGAAGAAGCATGAAGGTGAAGATGTATACGACAATAACATCTCCTACAATGTATTCAAGATCTTCAGCCTCGGCTAAAAGACATCAGTAAATATCAAACATTAAAACATTACCAAGCGTGGATAGAAAAGAAGACGGTCTTCAGGCATTAGGTGCCAAGACTACATATAGAATGGATTATGCGCCAGAGGTGCTCGAAACTTTCGTGAACAAGCATCCTGGCAATGATTACTGGGTACGTTTCAACTGCCCTGAGTTTACATCGCTCTGTCCTATTACGGGTCAGCCAGATTTCGCAGAGATTCGCATCAGCTATATTCCAGACGTAAAGATGGTAGAGAGCAAGAGTCTGAAACTTTATCTCTTCAGTTTCCGCAATCATGGCGACTTCCATGAAGACTGCGTGAACATCATCATGAAGGATCTCATCAAGCTGATGGACCCTAAATACATTGAGGTAACAGGCATCTTTACTCCTCGTGGCGGCATCAGCATCTGGCCGTATGCCAACTATGGCAAGCCAGGCACCAAATACGAGAAACTGGCAGAACAGAGATTCGCTACTCACGAATAAAAACAAGAAACCTCGGAAGATTGCTTTCATGCTTCTTCCGAGGTTTTTATTGTTTATAGCTGATGAAATTACGGGAACTGAGGATAATCCTCGAAGCGAGGCTTGCGCTTCTCAAGGAACGCCTTGCCGCCCTCCTGAGCCTCATCCATCGTATAATAGAGCATGGTGGCATCGCCAGCCAACTCCTGAATACCAGCCTGACCATCCAGTTCGGCATTCAAGCCAGCCTTGATCATACGGAGTGCCAGAGGCGAACGCTCCATCATGATTTCAGCCCACTCTACACAGGTATCTTCCAACTGGTCGAGAGGCACCACCTTATTAACCATTCCCATCTGTTCAGCCTCCTTGGCAGAATACTGCTTGCAGAGGAACCAGATTTCGCGTGCCTTCTTTTGTCCCACCATTCGTGCCAGATAAGAAGAACCGAAACCGGCATCAAAACTTCCCACCTTAGGACCGGTCTGTCCGAAGATGGCATTCTCTGACGCAATAGTCAGGTCGCACATCACATGAAGCACATGTCCGCCACCGATGGCATAACCATTCACCATAGCGATGACCGGCTTTGGCAAACGACGAATCTGCATCTGTACATCGAGCACATTCAGGCGAGGTACACCGTCATTACCTACATAACCGCCGCGGCCCTTTACATGCATGTCGCCACCTGCACAGAATGCCTTATCACCAGCACCCGTCAGGATGACCACACGGATATCCAGACAGTCGCGGCAATAGTTGAATGCCTGCGCCATCTCCCAAGTGGTCAACGGTGTGAAAGCATTACGGTAGCGCTCACGGTTGATGGTAATCTTAGCGATATGATTATACTCCTCGAAGATGATTTCCTTGAAATCAAAACCTTCTATCTTTTTCCATTCTCTCATTTTATTACTTTAAACTTTGAATTTTGAACTTTATGATTACTTACTATCTTATTTTTTTGACAGAACTATCAGTTATAGTTCCTTATAAGTCATCTATCAGCACTTCTGGATGGCTTCCAGCATCTCGTTATCTACATCCATATCGGTGAAAACCTCCAGGAGCATCGGGCGCTCGCTCTCGGCATGAATCAATTGGCTGATGCCCTGTTCCATCTCTTCCATCGTATGAGCTGCGAGATACTTTACGTCATTCTGACTACAGATTCCTTCAGCCGTTGCATGATGCTTTGCCATTACCATTTCTTCGCGAGCCTGACTCTCCTTTAATCCCTGGAACTTGCCAAAGATGGCACCGCCACCATTATTGAGCACGATGATACGGAGCTTGCCGTTCAGATTTCTATTCCAGAGCGCATTCTGGTCATAGAAGAAACTCAGGTCGCCGAGAACGCAGTATACATGCTTATCAGCCCCATTCTTGCACATCGAGAAACCTACAGCCGTAGAAAGAGAACCTTCTATGCCGTTCACACCACGATTGCAGTAAACATGACGGTCGGCATACTGATTCATCAACCGGATGGCAGAACTGTTGCCCGAGAAGACGCTGCTCATCATACCTGGAAGGAATGTATCGAATTTGCGGTCATAGATACCATCGTCCTGAGCATCTTTACCGCCTAAGGTGAACGCTTTGAAATCCTGAGGCTCAACCTTCTGAAGCTGACTGAAGAATTCCTTTACGGTAGCCAGACTGCTGAACTCAGGCTTGAAGTTCTCTTTGCGTTCATAGCTTTTAGCCAACGCATCCATCCACAATTTGCGATAATCCTCCCAGTGGTTGTGCCAGCCAAAATTATCCAACCATGACATAGCATCACTATTTGGCAAATCCATCACTTTAGTAAGATGCATGAACGTATCTTCGATATCAGCCTCTTGCGAAATTCTTATCTGCTCAACTCCTTTAAGCGAACGCAGATAAGATTTCAGCTTCTTGCTCACAATATGTCCACCTATATAAACCACCAGGTCAGGACGGAATCTTTCATCGTCCTTTATTTCATCCAGCAAATTCTCGAAAGCGCCATACAAGGTGGTTTTATTCCAATCTTCTCCCAGTTCTTCCTGAACCTTATATAGATAAGGTGGCATTGCCAGAGATTCCCATAATATAGGCATTCGGTCAATATAAGCCAACAAGCCTACATATTTTTCGGTATTGTCCAACTGTCCTATTACCAACAATGGACGTTTGGCTTCTAACACACATTCAAAAGGGGTCCCATCAAATGTGTCAATATTTGCCCTGCAGTAAGCAACCTCTATCTTGCGCTCAACGGGCAAAGCTTCTTTCGTAAACGAATAGAAAGGCTCAGAGATAGGTACATTGATGTGTACAGGTCCCTTTACCCGCCCCATGCTTTTCAACAGCGCTTCGTTGACCAGCCGGTTGCAATACCAATGCATCTCTTCCTGCTGCTCACCTTCGAACACTTCTGGCAGAGATACCGCTTTTCTTACCATCTGCCCCAAAGCATCAGGCTGAGGAAGCGTCTGACCATCCAACTGGTTGATCCACTGTGCCGGTCTATCGGCAGAAATCACTATGAGCGGGATTTGCTGATAATAAGCCTCAGCTACTGCCGGATAAAGATTGAGCAATGCAGAACCAGAAGTCACACACACTACGACAGGCTGATAACCTTCAGCCATAGAAAGTCCAAGAGCTTGGAAGCCGGCGCTACGTTCATCGGTTACAGGATAGCAAGTGATGTCTTCACACTCGTTGAGATTATGAACTATGGCTGCATTTCTGCTGCCCGGACACACCACAGCATGGCGAACACCATGCGCTACCAGTAAGCTTGTCAAAATATTGACATTTTCTTTATTGCTATACATTTCACCTTAATTTTTAGGCTATTTTTATGTTTTCAGATTCTTGAAGAACCTTTGTCTTTTAGTTTTATAAAATCAGAATGAATCCCTATCATTTTCTCTGCAAGACCTTTACAGAACCGACAGGATGGTCAGCATCTTAGCTTCAGTTTCCTTCCACTCCTTCTCCATCTCGCTCTCCTTCAGCAATCCGCCTCCGGCATAGAGTTCGCAGGAACCGTCATCCAGGATGTTCATGCAGCGCAGGGAAACATAGAGATGCGTCTTTCCTTTCGGCGAAATCGGACCCACAAAACCACTGTAGTATTTGCGCGACTGATGTTCATGCTGCAGGATAAACCGGCGAGCTTCATCCTTCGGTATTCCGCAGACGGCAGGCGTAGGATATAAGGCATCAAGCACATCGCCCAGACGCCCCGTATCATGCAGACGGAAAGCGATGTCGGTACGGAGATGATAGAGATTGGCAGCCATCGTGGTATAAGGTCCCTTCTTCTGATAATCATCCGAAAAGGCCTTGATGCAATCCTCGATATAATCGGTTACATACTGCTGTTCCTCTCTGTTCTTCTCCGACCATTCTACCCCTTCTACCGGATAATCGGCTACGGTCTTGGAAGGTTCTGCCTTCTGGGTGCCTGCCAGCGACATGGTTACCATCTGATTCTGTTCACCTTTAAGCAGTATTTCAGGGGTAGCCATCAGCCATATACCCGATTTGGGTGTATAAACCAAGGCTACAAAAAGACGGGGATACATCCGGCAGGTCTTCAGAAACAGAGCCTTTAAAGAGTCTGCATCCTGCACAACTGAAGCATTGGCTGTATTCTGCACTGCTGAAGTCTTGCCGGCATCTTGCACAACTGAAGTCAAGACAGATTCAAAAGGCTGCCGATGACTCTGAATACGCAGTTTTCTCGCAAGAACAATCTTGCTGAATTTACCTTCAGAGAGCTGCCGGTGAAAGCATTCAAACTCCCTTGCATAGGCTTCAAAATTATGTCCCGACGTAGATTCTGCTGCGTCACGATGTAAATTCTGCTGCATCCCGACGTAGGAAGTACCGCATCGCGATGCATTTTCAGCCCCCTCGGTAGAGATCAGTTTACATTCATCCGGATGCATCAGCACCACAGGACATTTGCCGGACGGCGCGAAAGGAGCAATCACGAAACCTTCCTTACCATTCAGTCCTGCCACAGAAGAGAGCACCTCAGGTTCTCCCTCATGCTGAGCCACATAGGTAGCATGGTGCAGATAAGGCAGACGATAATACGCAAAAGCTATCATACCTTAGTTTCTGCCCCCTTTTTTCGGATTATCTTTTTTGGGAGTGAACACATAGTTGGTTACCTGTACGGTACAGATTACCTCACCAGCCGTATTCTTGATATCCACCTGCCAGGTATGCAAGGTTCTGCCCTTGTGCACAATCTTGCCAAAGGCAGTAACCGTATCGCCCTCGCTGACTGCCTGGACATGAGTACCGCTCACGTTGATGCCCACGGCAATCTGTCCCGGACAGATCGCCAGGGAACCGATACCCGCCACATTCTCGGCAAGAGCCAGAGAAGCGCCTCCACTCAAGAAACCGAAAGGTTGGCGATTACGCTCATCTACCTTCATCGTTGCCTGAAGCGTATCAGGCTCAGGGGTAGAAATAAAATGCATTCCAAGCGTCTTGGATAATCCATCAGTCTTGCTGATTCTTTTTACTAATTCATCTATGTTCATCTTATTTTCTCCTATTTCTCGTATTTTGTTATTGATTCAGAGCCATTCGTTTCCTCCTCGCTCCAAAGTATGTTTCTGATAAATTCAACGCAAAGGTAAGACTTTCTTCAGAGAAAACAAAATTTATCGCACTTTTTATTTGATGAAGGGCAAACTTTACATACCTTTTCCTTTCTTTAATAATAAAAAACATAAAAAACGGCATATAGTTCAGATTTATTTTGTATTTTTGCACCAAAAATAAGAAAATAAAAGATATATCTGAATAGAATATGAACATTTTAGAGCTTAGCGAACAGGAAATCGTTCGCAGACAGAGTCTTCAGACATTGCGCGAGATGGGCATCGACCCATACCCAGCAGCAGAGTTTCCAACCAATGCATTCAGCACTGATATCAAAGCTGAATTCAAGGACGAGGACGAGCCACGCCAGGTTGTTATCGCCGGACGTATGATGGGTCGCCGCGTGATGGGTAAAGCCAGCTTTGCTGAGTTGCAGGACTCAAAGGGAAGAATCCAGGTCTATATCGCCCGCGACGAGATTTGTCCAGACGAGAACAAGGACCTTTATAATACTGTATTCAAGAAGCTTCTCGATATCGGTGACTTTATCGGTGTAAAGGGTTTCGTTTTCCGTACACAGACAGGCGAGATTTCAGTTCATGCCAAGGAATTGTGCCTGCTCTCTAAGAGCTTGAAGCCACTCCCTATCGTGAAGTACAAGGATGGCGTGGCTTACGACAAGTTCGATGATCCTGAGTTGCGTTACCGCCAGCGCTACGTTGACCTCATTGTTAATGATGGCGTAAAGGAGACCTTCCTGCAGCGTGCTACCGTGCTCCGCACTCTGCGCAGCGTACTCGACAACGCTGGTTATACAGAGGTAGAGACTCCTACCCTTCAGAGCATTGCCGGTGGTGCTTCTGCCCGCCCATTCATCACCCACTTCAATGCGCTCGACCAGGATATGTACATGCGTATCGCTACCGAGCTCTATCTAAAGCGCCTCATCGTAGGTGGTTTCGAGGGTGTTTATGAGATTGGCAAGAACTTCCGCAACGAGGGTATGGACCGCAACCACAACCCAGAGTTCACCTGTATGGAGCTTTATGTTCAGTACAAGGACTACAACTGGATGATGGCATTCACAGAGAAGTTGCTCGAGACTATCTGTATCGCTGTCAACGGCAAGCCAGAGCGTGAGATTGATGGCAACATCATCAGCTTCAAGGCTCCATATCGCCGTCTGCCTATCCTTGATGCCATCAAGGAGAAGACCGGTTTCGACTGCAACGGCAAGACAGAGGAAGAAATCCGCGCATTCTGCAAGGAGAAGGGCATGGACGTAGATGAGACCATGGGTAAGGGTAAGTTGATTGACGAGCTCTTCGGCGAGTTCTGCGAGGGAACCTTCCTCCAGCCAACCTTCATCACCGACTATCCTGTAGAGATGTCTCCATTGACCAAGATGCATCGTTCTAAGCCAGGCTTGACCGAGCGTTTCGAGTTGATGGTAAACGGTAAGGAGCTTGCCAATGCATACTCTGAGCTCAACGACCCAATCGACCAGGAAGAGCGTTTCATCGACCAGATGAAGCTTGCCGACAAGGGTGATGACGAGGCAATGATCATCGACCAGGACTTCCTCCGTGCCCTCCAGTACGGTATGCCTCCAACATCAGGTATCGGTATCGGTATCGACCGTCTCGTTATGTTGATGACCGGCAAGACCTTCATCCAGGAGGTATTGTTCTTCCCACAGATGAAGCCAGAGAAGAAGATGCCACAGAGCACCATCAAGGAATGGGCAGAGATTGGCGTGCCAGAGGATTGGGCATACGTGCTCCGCAAGGCAGGCTTCAACCTCATCTCTGATATCCGTGAAGAAAAAGCACAAGGCTTGCAGCAGAAGATTGGAGAAATCAACAAGAAGTACAAGCTCGGCTACGAGAAGCCTTCTGTTGATGACATCCAGGGATGGATTGATCGTAGTAATGTTGAATGTTGATTGTTGAATGTTGAATTATGAGCAGCGCAAAAGATTTACTTATGACCAAGAGTATGGATTTTGCTGTACGCATCGTTAATCTATACAAATGGTTATGTAACGAGAAGAAGGAGTTTGTTTTAAGCAAACAACTCCTTCGTTCTGGTACTAGTATCGGAGCTAATCTTTCCGAAGCTCAGTCAGCAATCAGCAAAGCAGACTTTGCTGCAAAGGTTTACATTTCTCTCAAAGAAAGTAAAGAGACATTATATTGGATAGAGCTTTTGTATCGAACTAAATACTTAGACGAAAAGCTATACCTATCTATATATAAGGATGCCAATGAAATGGTAAGTCTTCTTGCTTCTGTTACTAAGAAATTACAACCAGACAGCCATTAAGTCTCACAACATCCAGCATGCAAGGCGTATGCCAACTCAACATTCAACACTCAACATTCAACATTAACATGTATAACTGCGGTAAAATAGCGATTATTGGCGGCGGTAGCTGGGCTACAGCCATTGCCAAGATTGTGGTGGGGCATACTCATCACATAGGTTGGTATATGCGTCGCGACGACCGCATCGAGGACTTCAAGCGCATGGGTCACAACCCTGCCTACCTGATGTCGGCACGATTCAATGTGGAAGAAATCTTCTTCTCTTCCGACATCAACAAGATAGTGCAGAATTACGATACACTCGTGTTCGTCACCCCATCGCCTTATCTGAAGAATCATCTCAAAAAGCTCAAGACCCGAATCAGCGATAAGTTCATCATCACAGCCATTAAAGGTATCGTGCCTGATGAAAACCTCGTATGCTCAGAGTATTTCCATCAGGTTTACGATGTGCCTTACGAGAACCTCGCCTGCATCGGCGGTCCTTCTCATGCCGAGGAGGTGGCACTGGAGCGACTGAGCTATCTCACCGTGGGCTGTAGCGATACCGAAAAGGCGCGTGCCTTCGCCAACGATTGTCTGGCGAGTGAATTCATCAAGACCAAGACTTCGAGCGATGTCATCGGCATCGAATACTCTTCGGTTCTGAAGAACGTATACGCCATCGCAGCAGGTATCTGTGGCGGACTGAAGTATGGTGACAACTTCCAGGCGGTACTCATGTCGAATGCCGTTCAGGAAATGCACCGCTTCCTGACAGCCGTCCACCCTATCGACCGAAGCATGTACGACTCAGTTTATCTGGGCGACTTGCTCGTAACAGGCTACAGTAACTTTTCCCGCAACCGAACCTTCGGTACCATGATAGGCAAGGGCTACAGCGTGAAGAGTGCGCAGATAGAGATGGAGATGATTGCCGAAGGATATTTCGGCACCAAGTGTATGAAGGAAATCAACCGCCACATGCACGTCAACATGCCGATTCTTGATGCTGTATATAATATATTGTACGAGCGCATCAGTCCGCAAATCGAAATCAAACTCTTGACCGACTCGTTCAGATAGCCACATTCTATCCGTCGGTTTCGGTAGAAGAGTTTGTCTTCAAGTAGTAACATTAACACATTCATTTAGATATTAAAAGAAAAAATGAAAAGTATCAGCTTAAACATTACAAAGGCTGCATCATTCCTCGCAGAAGGTGCAGTAAAGGCTTACGAGCCTAAGGTTAAGGCCGCTCAGGAAGCTCTTGAGAACGGCACTTGTGAAGGTAACGATTTCTTGGGATGGTTACATTTGCCATCTTCTATCACTCCTGAGTTCCTCGATGAGATTCAGGCTGTTGCCAACACTTTGCGCGAAAAGTGTGAGGTTGTTGTGGTTGCAGGTATCGGTGGTAGCTACCTCGGTGCTCGCGCCGTTATTGAAGGCCTCGGCAACTCTTTCGCTTGGCTCGTAAACGACAAGAAGAACCCTACTATCCTCTTCGCAGGTAACAATATCGGTGAGGACTACCTCTTCGAGTTGACTTCTTTCTTGAAGGACAAGAAGTTTGGTGTCATCAACATCTCTAAGTCTGGTACCACTACAGAGACAGCTCTTGCTTTCCGTCTCTTGAAGAAGCAGTGCGAGGATCAGCGCGGTAAGGAAGAGGCTAAGGAGGTTATCGTAGCTGTTACCGACGCCAAGAAGGGTGCTGCACGTACTTGTGCTGACAAGGAGGGCTACAAGAGCTTCATCATCCCTGACAATGTAGGTGGCCGTTTCTCAGTTTTGACTCCAGTAGGTTTGTTGCCTATCGCAGTAGCTGGTTTCGATGTAAAGCAGCTCGTTGCCGGTGCTGCTGATATGGAGAAGGCTTGCGGCAAGGACGTAGCTTTCGAGGAGAATCCTGCTGCTATCTATGCAGCTACACGTCAGGCTCTCTATACACAGGCTGGCAAGAAGATTGAGATTGTCTGCAACTTCCAGCCAAAGCTTCACTACTTCGCTGAGTGGTGGAAGCAGCTCTATGGTGAGAGCGAGGGTAAGGACCAGAAGGGTATCTTCCCAGCAGCTTGCGACTTCACTACCGACCTTCACTCTATGGGCCAGTGGATTCAGCAGGGCGAGCGCTCTATCTTCGAGACTGTTATCAGCGTTGAGACTCCTAACGAGAAGTTGCTCTTCCCACACGATGATGAGAACCTCGATGGTTTGAACTTCCTTGAGGGCAAGCGTGTTGACGAGGTGAACAAGATGGCTGAGCTCGGTACACGTCTGGCTCACGTTGACGGTGGTGTTCCTAACATCCTGGTTAACGTACCTGAGTTGAACGCTTACTACCTCGGTCAGTTGATCTACTTCTTCGAGAAGGCTTGCGGTATCAGCGGTCTCTTGGAAGAGGTAAACCCATTCAACCAGCCTGGTGTTGAGGCATACAAGAAGAATATGTTTGCATTGCTCAACAAGCCAGGTTACGAGGCAGAGAGCAAAGCTATTCAGGAGCGTTTGGCCAACGAAAAATAATTGATGAAGGAAATTATTTCGAAATACTTGAAAGAACACGGCTTTGGGGAATTTACCCCTAGAGCCGTGCTTTTTGATATGGATGGCGTGCTATACAACAGCATGCCTAATCATGCTGTGGCATGGCAGGAATCAATGAAGCAGTTTGATATCCACATGACTGCAGCCGACGCTTATGCTACAGAAGGAGCTAGAGGCATTGACACCATCCAGATGATGGTGAAGAAGCAGAAAGGCATCGACATCACGCTGGACAAAGCACAGAAGATGTATGATGTCAAAACTGAAATCTTCCATTCCATGCCTACTGCCGAAATATTCCCTGGCGTAAAGGAAATCATGCAGAAGATTAAAGAGGCCGGCATGCAAGTGGGAGTGGTAACCGGAAGCGGACAGCGCCCGCTCATCATGCGACTGCTCAACGACTTCGGCGATTTTCTGGATGAAACACATATCGTAACTGCTTATGATGTGAAGCGCGGAAAGCCTAATCCTGACCCATATCTCATGGGATTGCAGAAAGCAGGTAATCTGAAACCCTGGGAAGGCATCGTGGTAGAGAATGCTCCCTTGGGCGTACGTGCCGGCGTGGCTGCCAACATCTTTACGGTGGCTATCAACAGCGGTCCACTACCAGATGATGAATTATCCAATAAAGGTTGCAATCTACTCTATCACCGAATGACTGAATTCTGTGATGACTTCGAAAACCTGATTGCTAAGGATTAATCAGAATCATTTACATGAATTCAGACTTTTCGAAAGAAACCCATTATAAAAATATATAATAACATGAACAAAAAAGTAGCTTTAATTACAGGTATCACAGGCCAGGATGGTTCATACTTGGCTGAATTATTATTGGAAAAAGGGTATGATGTCCACGGAACAATCCGTCGTTCATCTACTGATTTCCGTGAGCGTATCGCTCACTTGGAAGGTCAGCCAAACTTCCACCTTCACTATGCCGACCTCGGTGACTCTATGAGCATCATCCAGGTAATGAACAAGGTGAAGCCAACAGAAGTTTATAATCTTGCAGCTCAGAGCCATGTACAGGTGAGTTTCGACTCTCCTGAGTTTACTGCCGACGTAGATGCCACCGGTGTACTCCGTATCCTGGAGGCTATCCGCCAGTGTGGTTTAGAGAAGACCTGCCGCATGTATCAGGCTTCAACTTCAGAGCTTTACGGTAAGGTAGAAGAGGTTCCTCAGAACGAGAACACTCCATTCCACCCTTATTCTCCATACGCTGTTGCCAAGCAGTATGGTTTCTGGATTGTCAAGGAGTATCGTGAAGCATACAACATGTTCTGCTGCTCAGGTATCCTCTTCAATCATGAGAGTGAGCGCCGCGGTGAGACTTTCGTTACCCGCAAGATTACTTTGGCTGCTGCCCGCATCAAGCAGGGCAAGCAAGACAAGCTTTATCTCGGTAATCTGGATTCACTCCGCGACTGGGGTTATGCCAAGGATTATGTAGAGTGTATGTGGCTGATTCTCCAGGCTGAGAAGCCAGAGGACTTCGTGATTGCAACAGGTAAGCAGCACTCTGTGCGTGAGTTCGCTCAGTTGGCTTTCCACTATGTAGGAATCGAACTGAAGTGGGAAGGCAAGGAAGAGAACGAGAAGGGTATCTGCGTTGAGGGTCCTGAGGAACTCATCGGCAAGACACTCGTTGAGGTTTCTCCTGATTTCTACCGTCCTACCGACGTGGTAAACCTCTGGGGTGACCCAACAAAGGCTAAGGCCAAACTCAACTGGAATCCTAACACCACCTCTTTCGAGGATCTCGTAAAGATCATGGTAGAGAGCGATATGGCTAAGGTAGCTGCTGAGGATGCCGGTCAGAAGGTTCGCTGCAATCTTGCAGAATACTTGGAGAAGGGTATTGTTAAGTAATAGTTAACAGTTGACAGTTAACAGTTGATAGTTTACAATAATAATCAATGTTATCAAAAGATTCTAAAATTTATATTGCAGGACACCACGGACTCGTGGGTTCTGCTATTTGGAATAACCTCAAGAAGAGAGGCTATAACAATCTGGTAGGTCGTTCTCACAAAGAACTCGACTTGACCGACCAGTATGCAGTAGAGAAGTTCTTTGACGAGGAAAAGCCTGATGCAGTAGTATTGGCTGCTGCCTTCGTAGGCGGTATCATGGCGAATTCATTGTATCGTGCAGACTTCATCATGCAGAACATGAAGATGCAATGCAACGTCATCAGCAACGCCTATTCTCATGGCGTAAAGAAACTCCTCTTCCTGGGCTCTACCTGCATCTATCCAAAGAATGCACCACAGCCAATGAGTGAAGATGTGCTCCTTACTTCTCCGCTGGAATATACCAACGAGGAATATGCCATCGCCAAGATTGCCGGACTGAAGATGTGCGAGAGCTACAATCTTCAGTATGGTACCAACTATATCGCTGTGATGCCAACCAACCTCTATGGTCCTAACGATAACTTCCACCTGGAGAACAGCCATGTAATGCCTGCGATGATGCGCAAGATTTATCTTGCCAAGCTTATCCACGATGGCGACTGGCACAGCATCGAGGTAGATATGAACAAGCGTCCTATCAACCCTACTGATAAGCTCCGCGAAATCATCGGCGAGGGTAATGTAGACGGCAGCAACTCTCACGAGCGCATTCTGAAGGCGCTGGAGTTCTACGGCATCTACGACAACAAGGTGGTACTTTGGGGAACAGGCAAACCATTGCGTGAGTTCCTCTGGAGCGAGGATATGGCTGATGCCAGCGTTCACGTGCTCCTGAATGTAGATTTCAAGGACATCATCGGTATCGAGAAGTACAGTTCTGTATTCTATGGTGCCAAGGTAGATGGTGCTGTGGATAGAAACAACTCTGAGGGTCGTGGCGGTGCCATCCCATCTCTCGGTGAGATTCGCAACTGCCATATCAATGTGGGAACCGGTAAGGAACTCACCATCCGTGAACTTTCTGAGCTTGTAGTAAAGGCAGTAGGTTTCGAAGGCGAGGTAGAGTTTGACGCCAGCAAGCCAGATGGAACCATGCGTAAGCTCATCTCTGTAGATAAGCTCCACAGCCTCGGCTGGACGCATAAGGTAGAAATCGAGGATGGTGTGAAGAAACTCTTCGACTGGTATCAGGAGAGTCTGAAAGACTAAAGAAAAATATCGACTATGGATACAGAACAACTTTCTATGACCAAGAAAACCCTGGTGGGAGTACAATTCCTGTTTGTGGCTTTCGGTGCAACGGTTCTGGTGCCTCTTCTGATAGGCATCGATCCGGCAACGGCTCTCTTCACCGCTGGTGTAGGAACCTTTCTTTTTCACTTCATCACCAAGGGTAAGGTGCCTATTTTTCTGGGCAGTTCCTTCGCCTTTATCGCCCCTATCATCGCTGCTACCAAGCAATGGGGACTGCCGGGAACAATCGCCGGACTAACCAGCGTTTCTCTGGTGTATTTCGTCATGAGCGCCCTAGTGAAATGGCAGGGCAAGAAACTGCTGGACAGGATTTTTCCTCCGGTAGTCATCGGTCCCGCCATCATCCTCATCGGTCTCTCCCTTTCGGGCAGCGCTGTGGATATGGCAAAGACCAACTGGATTCTCGCCTTTGCATCGCTCATCACCGCTATTCTGGTGCTTACCTTCTGCAAGGGCTTGATGAAGCTGGTTCCTATCATTTCGGGGGTTATCGTAGGCTATGTCATCGCCATCTGCATGGGCGAGGTAGATTTCTCGGGCGTGGCAGCGGCATCATGGTTCTCCTGTCCTGTATCCTTCGATACCATCACCCATTTCTCCTGGGCTCCATTCCTCTATATGTTGCCCGTGGCGATAGCTCCGGTGCTGGAGCATATCGGCGATGTATATGTGGTGAGTGCCGTAGCCAAGAAGGATTTCGTGGCAGATCCGGGATTGCACCGCACGATGTTGGGCGATGGACTGGCATGTCTCTGTTCTGCCTTTCTGGGCGGACCTCCTGAGACCACTTATTCAGAGGTAACAGGTGCGATGTCTATCACCAAGGTAACGAGTCCTGCCGTGATTCGCATATCCGCAGCCACCGCCATCTGTTTCTCTATCGTGGGCAAGTTGAGTGCTTTGTTGCAGAGCATTCCTCAGGCGGTTTTAGGTGGCATCATGCTGCTGCTTTTCGGAACCATCGCAAGTGTGGGCGTTCAGAATCTGATGCAGAACAAGGTAGACATGAATGAAACCCGCAATGTCATCATCATCTCTGTGATGCTGACGATGGGCTTGGGTGGCGCCGTTCTCTCATCCGGTTCCTTCGCCATTTCCGGCATCGGTCTCTCCGCCGTCATCGGCGTAGTTCTCAACCTCGTTCTTCCTAAGACGAAGAAGAAAGAGGCATAAATAAGGAAAAAGCTTTGAAAACAATCTCGTTTTCAAAGCTTTTGCTTTTTTATTAGAGTAAGAAGAGGGGTAAAACAAGGGGTTTAACCTACTAAAACTGTTCTTTCAACTAAGAAAAGAAACATTTATACTTAGATAAAATCTCCGTTCATAGACGTTGAATGTCCGTTCAAAGACATTGAACCGCCGTTCAAAGACGCTGAACCGCGGTTCAACGTCTATGAACGGAGATTTCAATAAGGTTAAAGAACTTTTTATCCTATAATCAACCAAGACTTTTCCCGAGATTAACACATTATTAATACAGGAAGAAGGAAGAAAGGAGATAAGAGAGATGAAGAAAAGACGTTGTTTCTATCTTGAACTAAACCGATTATACAAGAAAAGCGTGCAAGCTACATCTCTGTCGCCTGCACGCATCCTCTTTTTATTTAATCGCGCTATGATATATAATAGCTTTTTACAATCTCGCTCCGAATCTTGCGCTTGGCAATGGGGCGGCGAAGTAATAGTTCTGGTCGTTATTCTTATCCAGGAAATTCACCTGCTTCATACCGAAGAATGGTAGACCTTGCGGGAAGAGGCGGGTAAAATCGGTTACACCACCAGAAAGAGCAGGACTGCCTGCCTGATAATCGAAATTCCAACTCTTGTCGAATGCTAATGGAGCACCATTCTCCACTTTATCAATCTCGCAGTTGATATTCATCTTCTCGCTCTGCTTGAAGTTTTTGAAGAGTGGATTGAGCTGACCAGCCACGCTGCTCTTGATATCGGTATCAAACCAGATGCCGAGCTCTGCATCCTTCGCCATCT